>Ga0316205_10002071_pt1 | contig 22160 bp, 27 predicted proteins | sample 3monthpyrite_MG_FD_204941 | JGI IMG/M metagenome (GOLD analysis project Ga0316205, IMG submission 204941) | Microbial mat bacterial communities from mineral coupon in-situ incubated in ocean water Damariscotta River, Maine, United States -... | ecosystem: Environmental > Aquatic > Marine >... | reverse complement strand
GAGTCGGTAATTAAAACAGAAATAGTTGAATATTGGGTGAGACAACCCGAAAGACCAACTATAACAGGAATCTCTTTATTCTTAGGTTTTGCTGATAAATCTAGTTTCTACGAATATAAAACTAAAGATGAGTTTTCCTACTTAATAAAAAGAGCTACCACTCAAATAGAGAATTACCACGAGAATAAAGTAGCTGAAGGAGATAAGTGTGTAGGTAATATATTTGTTCTTAAAAACATGGGGTGGAAAGATAAGCAAGAAATAGAAATGGGTGGAGAGGTAAACATACCTATTAAAAAATGGGTAGAGTAGAATCGGTATCGAATTTAAAGTTCAAGCCTTTATACACTACAGAGAAAAGGTATATAGTATTAACTGGAGGGCGTGGTTCTGGAAAGACTTATGAGGCACATGAATTTATAGCTCGACTAACGTACGAAAAAGGACATGGAATACTATTTACTCGTTATACAATGGTGACAGCTGAAAAATCAATAATACCAGAGTTTAAGGGAACACTTCAGAGACTTGGAGTAGAAAAAGATTTTTACATTACTAAAACACATATATACAATAAACGAACAGGGTCTTTTATTTTCTTTTCAGGAATCAAAACATCTAGCGGAGACCAAACCGCTAATCTTAAATCACTACCGGGGATTACCACATGGGTAATAGAGGAAGCTGAAGACTACAAAGACGGAAAAAGTTTTAGAGATATTGATGACTCAATACGAAAGAAAGGAATACAAAACAGGGTTATATGGATTCAAAACCCATCCTATGCTGATGAGAGTTTTTTTTATAAAAGGTTCTTTAAAGGATACGAAGTGAATCACGACATTACTTTTAACGGAATACCTTTTAATTATATCACATCATCACACCCGAACGTAGAAAATATACATACCACGTATTTAGACAACAGAGACAACTTAAATAAAGACAAACTAGATCAATGGGATAAAATTTCTGAAGAAGATGCTGAGTTGTTCAATTACAAATATATAGGTGGATGGCTAATGAACAAGGAAGGTGCGCTATTCATGAAAAATGAATTATCAAGATTCTCATTAAAAGACTTCAATAAAGAAAATGTAGAGTCTGTATTTTCTTTTAACGACCCAGCAGATAGAGGAACTGATTCATTAAGTATGCCTGTTGGATGTTTGGTTGGAGATAGAATATATGTGACAGATTGGTATTTTAGTAAAGCTAATTCAGAGGTTACAATACCTGAGATATCATTTTTTCAAAAGAAAAACAAAATAGAAACTGTTGCTATTGAGATAAATGGGGTCGGTGGTGGTTATGCGGAAAAACTAGGAAATGTAATAGGATGTGATTTAATGCCTGTGGCGGCACAAGGAAACAAGCATAGCCGTATTATAAGTAACAGCGGTTTTATTAGGTTATACTTTGTTTTCAGGAACGACTATGAGGCTGGGAGCATGTATGACTTGGCTATGCGAGAAATGTTGGCTTATAACAAAGATGATAAGCTTAACAGAAAAGAAACTAAATACAATGATGATGCTCCAGATAGTATAACGGGTCTTTGGCTTCTTGCTAACGATCTTCATCAAGGCACTTGGCATTAAATTTTTACCACTTATTAAGGGTTTTTACGATAAAAGTATTATATTAGCATAACGAAATACATAAAACAGTAGGGGTGTCGAATTTCAGAATAAAGGAATCAAATGGAACTTTTGTAGTTCAGGTTCAAAAACAAACGAATTTTCTATTATTTAGAAGAAAATATTGGACACATTATATATCTGTTTCAGGAATTGATTCTTTGCCTTGGCATCATTCTACATTTGATTTTGCCATGATGAATCTAATTAAGAAAGTAGAAGAAGAAACGATTATTAACTCACGAAAAAAATAGAATAATCATTCCCTTATAACTCAGCTGGTTAGAGCAGCACACTCATAATGTGCAGGTCGATGGTTCGAGACCATCTGAGGGAACAAATTTAAAATTAAGAGTAGTAATGGGAAAATCACAAAATCCACAAGATGTTGCAAAATCGATGATTAAAGATCGAGTTGTAACTGAAGAAATGGCTAGAGAAGATTCAATTAATTGGATTGAGACTGGAATTAAAAAAGGAGGTTATCCAAGTGAGATATATTCATTTTGGAAAGAAGTATTAATTGAATTAAAACAGTAGGTTTAATGTATATATACGAAGATAAAGAATTAGATAAGAGAACTATTCACAGCACTCTAAGATCAATAGAAAGAGAACAAGGTGTAAACTGGCACACTCTTAGGTATCAGTTCAAGAGAATGAAAAGAAGTAAGTACGAGAAACATAATTTTAGAATTGATAAAGTGTGAAAGAATACGAAATATTTAGTTATAAAGGAATTGAAAGAAATTATTCGTGTCTCGTATGTAAATGCGATTGTAAAGAAAGAATATTCAGAATAAAACTAGGAACAGAATATGCTAATGGATTAATTACTTTAAACCAATACCTTAAAACTAAAAAAAGTAGAGTATAAATAAAATCTATACAAAATGTAAATACTAAAAATAAATAAACTATATTTGTCAAGTCAGTTGTTCTTAGTATTAATTTATTAAGGTAACTGGCTTTTTATATAGAACAATCTGACAATTGTAAGCCTTTACCTATAAAGTAGAGGTTTTTTTATGGGTTTATTCAATGGGTTAATGAGTTCTTTAGGTTATGTAAGATATTCAAACGGCTCTGGTTGGTACAGTGTAACAAAGAACAATACAACATATTTAGACGGAAAAGATAAGCTATCCTTAGCGATAAATCATTCTACTTTATCTTCAGTAATCTCTATAAGGGCTGATTACTTATCTAAAGCAAAGTTCTATATAGAGGATGAGAATGGAGATAAAGACTTTAATCACGAATCTTTAAAGTGGTTAAAAAACCCAAACCCTCATCAATCAGGAGAAGATTTTTTAATGCAATACGAATGGTTTCTATGTGCTTACGGTTGGGTCTATCAAAGACCGTATTTAAACTCATTTAAAGACGGAGTTAAATATATGTATAATCTAAATCCGTCACAGATACAATTTCCTAATAAAATGGGAGATACTATTATAGTAACCAAATCGGACGAAAGAAATTACTATGGTAAAGAATTTTCCTATAAAGATGTGCAGACTAATAAAAGTATTAAATTTTTAGACGTAATACCCTATTTTGATGTTACTAGCAGTATAGATAACTCTCAAACGGGAGCTGTTACATCTCCTAGTAGAATAGATTCTATTATAAAAGAAGTTTCAAACGTTTCTTTAGCTTCAGATGCAGAGAATATAGTTATTGAAACTAACGGTAGAGAAATGATATTTAGTGAGCAGTCAGGAGCTAATTTAGGGGGAGCTTTAAAATTAGAAGAGAAGGATAGAAGAAACATAAAAGAAGTATTAAATAAACCCTTAAGTCATGGAAATAGAACCTTAACACCGTCAAAGAAGTTAGGGTACATAAATATGACTGTTAAGCTTGGAGATCTTGGATTAAATAAAAGTAGAGAAACAAACTCTAATATTATATCTCAAAGATATCAAGTTCCAAACGAAATATATAAAGCATTTACTACAGGTGACACTTTCGAGAATCAAAGAGAGTCGCAAGTAGGGTTTGTTCAAAACGTAATGCAGCCAAGAGCGGACGATTTAGCCGCTAGCTGGACTAATTCATTTGGAGATCCTAACAATCCATTTAAAGCTAGTTACGAACATTTGCCATCTATGCAAATATTGGAAGGTAAAAAAGCGGATAAAGCTTTAAAGATAACTACTTCAATGAGGAACTTAGTACAATCAGGTTTGACAGAAGAAGATGCCAAGGATTTTATGAATAATTTAGGAATACAATTTGAAAAGAAATGAATCAAGTAAATAAATTAAAAAAGGTTTTAGAGAAGGCTACTGATCCAAAGTTGGTAAAGCAACTAAAAGAGAAGATATATAAAATAGAAAACAATAAAACAGTATTGAAATGATTTTTTGTAAGGAACTAAATAAGGAATTTAAGGATAAAAAGGAGATGTTTAAATCTTTGGTTGAGTCCAAGGATCAAATCATATCTCTTAAAAAGTCTCAAGTTTACAAATCATTTGAGAAAGGATGTTCTGTTAAATTAAAACCTATCGATATTTCTAAGGTCTCAGGAGTAAATAAAGAAGATTTTAAAGATGATAACTATTATTACATTGTAGTTAACACAACTAAAATACTGGATAGTCATAGAGATTTACATATTAACGGTATTTGGAATAGAACAGCAAAGAACCAGAACAAGAGAAACTATTTAGTCGATACCCATAAAATGTCAATGAGTACGACCATAGCTAGAAAGGAAAATGTAGAGATTTTTGTACAAGATATCCCTTTTTCTTTATTAGGTTCTAGTTTAAAAGGAAACACTCAAGCATTGATATACAAGATAGCTAAAGATAAAGTTATTAATTCATTAGCTAAAGAATGGTTAGATAGTGGTGATGATATTGAGGCAAGCGTTAGAATGCAGTACGTGGATATTGAATTTGCAATGAATAGCGAAAGTCCTGAAGATGAATTTTACAAAAACAACTACGATACATATATTAATGAAATAGCTAACAAAGAAGAAGTTGAAGAAGACGAAGGAGAGATTAATTATTTCTGGGTAGTAAAAGAAGCAAAAAATATAGGTGAAAGCTCATTAGTGCTACAAGGTAGTAATAGTGAGACTGGACAAATAATAATTGACTCGTCATTAGGCACTCAATCAAAAGAAGCCCTCGAGAAATCACGGCTCGTAGAACAAAAACGAAAGTATTTATTAAACAAAAATTAAAGAAATGCACAAAGAATTTTTAATATCAAAAGGTATTTCCGAAGCTGAATACAAATTAAAGACAGTTGAAGAATTACAGGTACTAGACAAAGAGTATCAAAATTATATCGCTACAGAGTTCGATAAGAAATTAGAAAAAGCGGTTAAGACGGAAGATTTTACGGCTGTTAAAACAGAGGTTGAAGAACTTGTAGAAGAATTAAGCACTGTAAAAGGAATTGTTGAAGAACAAAATGGTGAAATTACTCAACTTAAAGAATCGGGTATTAAAAACACTAAAGGAACTTTAAAGCAGTTATTAGAGACTAACGCAGAAGCTATTAAAGATAGCTTTACAGGTAAAAAAGACCATACATTTTATGTAAGTAAAGCATTGACCTTATCTAGCGCTGTAACAAACAACACAGATAGTTTTAGAGATGACGTATTATCTCCATTAGCGGTCAAAAAATTAGCTATTTACGATCTATTTAGAAAAGTTCGTATAGGCAAGAACAATAACGGAACAATAAGTTACCGAGATTGGGATGCTGCCACAACCGTCAGAGCTGCTGCAATGGTCGCAGAAGGAGCTGCTTTCCCTGAATCTGCTGTTAAATGGGAGCAATTCTCTATTAATATTAAGAAAATTGGAGATTCAATTCCATATACAGCAGAATTTGCTTACGATTTAGCTCGTTTTGCGGATGAATTAAATGGATTTTTAAACATGAACGTTAAACTTGTCGAAGACACTCAGCTAAGGTCTGGAACAGGTGCAGGAACTAATATATTTGGATTAGAAACGTTAGCACCCGCTTATGTGCCAGTTGCAGCAGGTATATCAGACGCGAGTCGTTATGACTTAGTAGTGAAAGTGTCAGAGGATATCGTTAAAGGTTTAGGTAATAAATTTAGAGCAAATTACGCCTTAATGAACCTTACTGAAATAAACAAAATGAAACTAAAGAAAGATGCTAACAATAATTACGTTATGCCTCCTTTTGTTTCAAGAGACGGAAAAGAAATATCTGGAATAATGGTTATTGAAGATAACGGTTTTGCAGATAACACCATGATTATTGGCGATAGCCGTTATGGTACTATTTACGAAGATGAAGATGGTTATACTATTTCTACAGGAATGGTAAACAATCAATTCTTAGAAGATGAGGAGACTATAAAGGCTCGTAAAAGAGTTTGTTTCTTAATTAAGGAATCTGAAAAAGTAGGTCATAGAAAAGTGACTGATATTCAAGCTGCTTTAACAACATTAGCTTCATAATATTAACATCATGAATAAAAAAGTTCAATTTACAGAAGATTATTCCACTTTCAAAAAGGATGAGTTTTGGACAGCTAGTAGAGACTTAACCAACATGGTTGTTGGTAAAGGGGTTGCTAATTTTGTAGAGGATAAGCCCAATAAAGTAAAATCTGTTAAGAAGGTAATTAAACCAAAATCTAAAAAGTAATGTCAATAGTAACGCCCGAATATTTTCAAACAGGAAGTTTATTTATTCCGAACAACCCATCTTTAAATGTTGGGGGTTCAAATAACAACTTCCAAAACGACTTGCAGTTGTTTATTGATATATACGAGCGTGAAATATTTATTAATGCTTTAGGAATCGTATTATACGATGAATATGAGGCAAATCCAACAGATCAAAAGTGGTTTGATTTAATAAATGGGAAAACTTATAGCGTAAGCGGTAAAAGCTATAGATGGGATGGGATGTTAGGAGCTAACAAACAAAGTTTAATAGCTTTCTACATATACTGTCAATATCTAAGGAATGGATCAAGTATATATACTACAACGGGTGTCGTTTTACCTGATGCTGCTAATTCGCAGAATTACGATCCGACACCTAAGTATATTGATGCTTACAATAAGTTTATTAGCAGTTACCAAGGGGAGTTAAATGACTATAACGGTCGTTACAACAACCCAAATGTAATTATTAACGCTTCTGGAATGGTTGGTTTAGATTATTATGGTTCTAGAGATAGTAATTTCTCTAACATGTATCAATACATGACGGATCAAAATACTTTAGACGATACTAGTTTTCCTGATTTTGAGTTTAAATTCTATTATAGAGAGAATTCATGGGGAATATAATTGTACCAGAACACAAGCTTAGAGATATAATATCTCAGATGCCACAAATTGATTACGATGGCAAAGGATTTAGGACTATCCAATTCGGATGGGGAGATAAGAAATCATTAAACAAGTATCTATCGTTAAAGAAAGATGATAGCTATCCTTTGATATGGTTATTGAATCCAAGACCTAAAACATATAAAGATAATCAAAGTTTGGTTGATAGAGATTGCAATTTTATCGTTGCGACATTAGAGAGTAGAAAGCACATGAACAGCATGGAGAGATTTGAAGCTTCTTTTGATATTGTATTAAACCCAATTACGGATTTAGTATTTCAAGGTATTGGAAGTGCCTCAACAACACGTTTTTTAAATGAAGATGAACAAGTTGTTAATGATTTTCCAGACTACTCAGAAGACGCAAGCGCTAATGATTCAGGAGCAATAGATTTATGGGACGCAATAAGAATAGATTGCAAAATTGAATTTAATAATTCATGTTTAAAAGATATAAAATGGATAACATAGAACAAAAAGAGAAACCAAAGTCCAAACCTAAGAAGAAAACTTACTCAGGAACTGTTTTAAGAAATATTAAAATAGGGAATAAGTATGATTGGAATCAAGGTCAGAAAGCTGAAGGTTTAACTAAAAAAGAGTACGATAATTATAAACAAAATAAAATTATAGAATAATGGCAACAGGATTAGAATTAAATGGAAAAGCCTCATGCTCAAGCGACATGGTCGGTTTTAATAAAACAAAAGGTTGTGGTTACAATTTCCAAAACACTATTACGCTTTGGAGAACGCCAGCAAATTTTGAGTTTGATTTAACTCAGGAGTTTAATGCTGCTTATATTGAATCATTACAATTAGCGGGTAATTTAAGTATTATTAATGGAATTAATGACTTTCCAGAAAACGGAACAGACCCATTAATTGAAACGCTAGCTGATAACACAGAAATTAGCGCAGGAGCGGCTAAATATAAATACTCTCCAATATTTTCAGAAGGGGCTGATATCTATTACAATAGATTGTTAGGTTATTTAGAAGGTCAGGGAAACAATAGATTTGTTTTTGTTGATTCTGCCGGGAACTTGATGTGGACTACTGGAAGTGATGAAAATAAAGCAAGAGGTTTCTTAACTTCAAGAACAGCGAGAGGTAAATTCACATTGCAGTCTCCTGGAGTTGGGCAGAAAGCTACTTTAGATTTTCAATTAGCAAACACTTATGAGTTTGAGGATAATTCAAGAATGATTGACGCAAACTTATTAAGTTTTGATACAAGATTAGTTGAACCTATTACGCAGGCAGTTATTTCATATACAGCAGTTCCTTCTGATACAGATACAACTATAACAGTTGATGCAAAGTTTGCAAGAGGACAAGAAACTTATGTTACTGGAGCTACAAACACAGCAGATTGGAAAGTATTCGTAAACGGCACTGAAAACCCTGTTACTTTGGTAGCAGAAGCCTTAAATGTATATACTTTAACTATTACAGCTTTAGCAACTGACGATTTAGTTTCAGTATCTTTTAATGGAGTAATATCAATAACTGGAGATGGTCTTTATCGTTCGTTTTCAGCAAGCGCCACGACAGTAGCTTAATAAATATAGCCCCAGCCTTTATAAGTTGGGGCTATCATTAAAATATGAGTATATCTGACATTATACAACAATTAAAATTAATTCAATCAAATCTTAATAGTCAGTCAAAGACTTTTATAGAAAATGACAAGAAACAAATACTTGATTTAGTTAGAATAGATCAGTTATTTAATTTAGGAGAAGATGCAGATGGTGAAAAGCTAACACCTTATACACCGTTTACAAAAGCCGTTAAGGCAATTGAAGGCAAAAACCCTAACATAGTAACACTATTTGATGAAGGAGATTATTATAGAGGTTTTGATTTAACATTAATATCAAATGATATTTTAAATATATTTTCAAGAGATTCAAAAGCGAGAGAATTATCTGAAAAGTACGGAAGCAGAATAGATGATTTAAGTGATGTAAATGAAGTAAAAGTTAATACCAAATTAGAAGAACAATTAGTTACATGGGTATTATTAAAAGTAAAAATATAAGTTTATACAATTCTTTAGATGATATTTCTATATACAGATTTGATAAGGCTTTGCATGGAGATTTAAGGTATTTATCTAAGAAGAAAGATATTGAAAAGGTGGAGGTAGATAATTACTTTCAGGATGCTTGGAGTGATCTAATAAATAAATACTCAATACTAACAAAAAATAATAGTACAATAAGAATATATTTGTTGATAGGCGAAATAAGCTATTTAGAATCAAGAAACGCAGTAGTGCCTTCTTTAATTCAAAACGTTATCATGTCTAAGGATAAATACATTACAGAAGAGTCAATTAAACATTTAAGCAAGTGGGGTTTTTCAATAAATACAGAAAAAAACTTAAATGATGAATTGAAAAAAATAGTAACTGCTATAAATAACTCAAACACAAAAGTTAAAAGAAAAATATCAGAATATAAAGATTTAACTAGGGATTCAGGAGAAAAATTAAGTTTAATACAACAAAAAACAAAATTAGAAATAAATTTATCTCTGAGTTATCCTATAAATTTAAAGAAAACAAGCGTAACTGGATGGATATCATACTGGGAGCAATTAGAGTTATTAACATCACAAAAAAGAAAAGCTTTAGCAAATGGCTAATAATTTAAACACAATAAAAGAAATCAATGCCGAAATTGATAATACTACAAAGAAATTAAATGTAGTACTTCAAGATGTGTTAAAGATATCTCAGGCAACTTTGGAGATACAAAAAAACTTTTCTAAGATATCGACTCCTTCAGAAGCAAATAAAAAAATAAAAGAAACAGCCTCTAGCACTGAAAAACTAAACAACTTAGCTAGAGAAAGAGATAAATTAAACACTTCGTTACAGAGAAGCGAGTCAAAACTAACATTGGCTACATCTTTAGCGAATAAACAGTTAGTTCAAAACAAAGTAGAGCTACAAAGATCAAATTCATCATTAAGAGAAGCGGCAAAACTATCTTCTTCTTTATCAAGTGAATACGAAAAACAACAAATTAAGCTTAATCAATTAATAAAAGTACAAAGGAATTTAGAGCTGAGAAGACAATTAGGAAAAAAACTTACAGTAGCTCAAAGAAAAGAACTAACAAGATTAACCAAAGAAATACAAAGACAACAGAAAGCTTTTTTAAAGGTAGATGCTGCTGCGGGTAGATTTCAAAGAAATGTAGGTAATTACCCTGCTGCTTTAAATAGTGCTGCTTCTGCAGCAAGAGGATTGGCTTCTGCTCTAGGTTTAGTGGGTGGCGCTTTCTTGTTTGTAAGAGTAGTAAGAGACGCTTTAAAAACTATTAGAGATTTTGAGAAACAAAACGCTACCTTATCCGCAGTATTACAGCAAACATCTCAACAAACAAAAGAACTTACAGATAATGCTTTAGAGCTAGGTGCTACAACGGTAAAAACAGCTACAGATGTAACAAGTTTACAAATTGCATACGCTAGACTAGGATTTACACAGGAGCAAATATTGGATCTTACCGAGGCAACAATAGAAGGTTCTATTGCTTTAAATTCAGAGCTAGAAGGAACGGCTATACTTGTAGGGGGTGTGGTTAATTCTTTTACATCTTTAAACGCTTCTGACGCTCCTAGAATATTAGACGTTCTTTCATTATCAACAGCAAAATCCGCTTTAAACTTTGAAAAATTAAATACTGCGCTTCCTATTGTTGGGGGAGCTGCTAATGCAGTAGGTGTAACTTTTGAAGAACTCGTATCTCAACTGGGTAAATTAGCAGATGCCAATATTGATGTTTCAACAGGAGCGACTTCATTAAGAAATATATTTATAGAATCAGCAAAAACAGGTGTTGATTTTAGGGATACATTAAAAGAAGTAAGAGATAGTCAAGATCAATTAACCACTGCTAACGATGCGTTTGGAAAAAGAGCCGCAGTCTCTGCTGTTGTTTTAGCTAATAATATAGATAAGGTTGTTGAGTTAAATGAAGCATTAAATAATGCTAAAGGAACCGCGAAAGAGTTTGCGGATAAAGAACTTGATACTTTAGATGGCTCTTTAAAGTTGTTGAAATCGGCATGGGAAGGTGTTATATTAAGTACAAACGAAGGAAACAGCGTAAGTAATAGCCTTAAAGATACTATAAAGTCATTATCTGAGAATCTAGGTTTTTTAATTTCAGCTATATTTTTAGGTATTAAAGCATTTACTGCCTATAAAATAGCTTTATTATTGGCTGCATTACAGCAAAAACTTCTTAACATCCAGATGTTTAATAGCAGAAAGGCGTCTCTAGCCGCAACATTTGGAATAAGTAAACTTACTCTTGCGTGGGTTAACTTTACTAAAGTTTTAAGAAAAAATGCTTTAGGAATAGCTGTTACAGCATTAGTTTTATTATACGAGGCTTTAAACACGACAAGTAAAAGCACTTCGGATTTAGTTGATGAAATGAATGATTTGAATAAAGGGTTTTCAGAAGAACAAAAACAAATATTAAGAACAAATAATGAGTTAACTAAATTATCAGACACATATACAGAATTGACCGATAAAACAGAAAGAAGCGAAGAGGAAAACACAAAACTTAAAGAAACAATTGAAGATATATCGAAAGAAGTTCCTAGAGCAATAACATCAATCGGTGAATACGGACAAGCATTAGATATATCAACAGACAGCGTTACTAAGTTTGTAGAAGAAAACAATAAGCTAGTTGGATTAAGAGCTGAAGAAGCTTTAGAAAATCAAAGAAAATCACTTGATGAACTTAATAGAAAATTATCTGAGGCAGAGGGAGCTCAAAAAGGAGTTAATATAAATTTCGTTAAAGGAGTTGGTTATTATAAAAGCATTAACGGGGAGCTAATTAAGCTTACAGCTTCATCAGATAGATTTGGCGCAATTACTGAACAAGTAGGTAAACTAACAAGAGATGAAAATATTGCTTTATTAGAATACGTAACCTCTCTAAAGTCTTCTAAAAAAGAACTAGAAGATCAAATTGAGGTAAATAAAGAACTTTTATTGAACTCTAAAGGTTTGAGGTCAGAAAGACAAAAAGAGGCAGACCAATTAGCTAAAAAAATTAAACAAGATAAAAAAGAAATAGATAGGATATCCTCCCAGATATTATTAATACCTAAGTTAAGAAAAGAGATACGGCTACTTAGAAAGGAGAGACTAGAGTTAACTAAAGACGGTGTTACTATTACTGAAGAAGATTCTGTAAATAAGATCGATAAAGAAATAAAAGCACTTGAATCAAGAATATCTGCTATTTTAGGCAACTCAAAAGCTCAAAAGAAAAACATTAAAGCCTTAAAAGGTAGTATTTCTTTTGCTGAAAATCAAATAAAGGTTCTTGAAAACCAAAGATCAATGTTATCAAGAAATAGTAAGGAGTGGAATGATTACACTAAACTAATAGATGCAGCAAATCTCTCTCTCTCTAAATTAAGGTTTCAATTAGAGGGAATTGATTTAGAGTCTGTTGGAGATAAACTAAGGTCTAGTTATCAAGTTGTTAAAGATTCTCTTGAAGAAATAAAAGAATCAACTGGTTTGGATGATTTATTCAAGGATATTACTGACTTAAATAAAAAAGAACTAGATAATCAGATAGATGATTTTGAAAAAGCAGAAGATAGAAAAAGAGAAATATTAAAAAACTCTCTCAGACTTCAAAATGATTTAAGACAGGAATTTACGTATTCAGCTATAGAGGCAATAAACAACATTTTTGATACTCAGATTCAAAAGTACGAAGAAGAAATACAGGCTAATAGTGATTATTACGATGCGTTATTAGATAACGAAGAACTTACAGAAAGTCAAAGAGAAGCTTTACAGCTACAAAAACAAGAAAGAGAAAACCAATTAAGAGAAAAACAAAAAGAACAAGAGAGAAAAGCATTCTTGTTTAATCAAGCTTTAGCACTTGCTGAAATAGCTATCAACTTAGCTAAAACAATATCTGCTATCAATTTAGCAGCAGCATTGATTGACAGCATTACTTTTGGTGTTGGAGGTATACCTTACAGGGCTGCAAATATTCCATTCGCGATTGGTATTGCAGCAGCTCAAACAGCTTCTGTGTTGTCTAGATCTATTCCAGCTTTTGCTGAAGGGGGTACAATGGATCATGACGGGTTAATGAAAATAAACGACCACTATAGTGGAAGACAAGAGTTAGTAAAGAGAGATGGAGAGTTGTTTACTACCGACAAAAAGAACGCGATAGTTTATGGAAAAAAGGGAGATGAAATTATACCGGATGCAAAGGAATATTTATCCAGTTTTTCAGACAATCATGTAATAAATAATTTACAAAAACACATAGTTATGGCTAATGTAAGTCATCAAAATTATTTGTCAAGCAGATACGATTTAAACGACAGACTTATAAATAGTAACGATGCGTCAACCAGAAAAATAGTAAAAGCAATAAACAGTCAAAGCAGGCCAGTACATTTAAGTCAAAAAATTGACATAGGAAAAGACTTAAGATTTTTAAACTATAAAAGAGATACACTGTAAAAAACTAAAATAATGGTAGGTTACAAATATCCCGATAGGGAGTTTTTAATCGTAAATAATGATAATGGCACGAGTTTGTCCTTGGGAGGTACAAATCCAACAAATGCAGTCATACCAGTTAATTACGAAGAAATAGAAACAGTATTAAAAAGAAGTCTAGATAACTATGGGGTAATGACTCAAGTGTCTAGCGAATACGAGTTTATTCAGCAAGGAGCAGACTTTTTAAGATTAGCTTACGAGGCTAGAGATATTGAAGCTGATTTAGATTTAATAGAGTATAGATTTAACCCAACAACAGACGTAAAATATACTTATAATATTTCTAATGCTGATTTTAGTACTTATGTTTCCAATGAAACCTCGGTAAATATAAGTTTCAAAAGCAGTGGCTTAAATTCCATAATTAAATCAAAACTTAAAGAAAAGTATGATTTAGGGACAACAATATCAATAAACGGAAATGAAATTGACGATTTAATAACTAAAACTGTTGCTTTAACAAGTAGAGATATTTTACTTGTTTCTGAATTAGAAACATCAGATACGGACTCACTTACTGAATCCTTTAGAATGAATTTCGGGAGCGGAAACTATAGAGAAGGGCATGTAGGAATTCCTTTATCATTGAATTACGAAAGCGATGAAATGGTTGTCCCTCAGATTAAAGACCAATTTGAGGGAAGTTTAACTAACGGATTAGCTTCTATGGTTTTTTACTTAGATAATGATATACAAAAAACAATAGATTTAAGTATTGACTTGACCTTTACGCCTATTTATAGAAATGTAAGCGATTTATCTAATGATGCATTTTTTAAAGTAATACTAGACACGTATGATAACGGAAACACCTTAGATGTGGTTCTTTCAAAGAGACGAGTATTATTTGAGATAAATGGAGATGAAAATATTGTAGATTACTTTTTTAATCAAACAATTACAACAATTAACTTTAATGAATCCATAGTTTTAGAGCCCGGAGAAAGTCTTTCTTTACAATGGTATGGAGCTGCTCAGTTTGGAAATATAATTGATTCAGGTAGATACGACGTAGATTATAAAGATGTTTCTTGTGTAGTTAATATCAATGAAGACAGTGAAAGACCTAATTCACAAACTATTGCAGTATTGATTAAAGATGCTGGAGATAAGTTAATGCAAATACTTACTGGAGAAAAAGATAGGTACGTAAGTGATTTTTTTACTAATGGAGATTTTAAACTTTCCGCATTAACTTTAGGTTTATGGATTCGAAGATTCTACGATAAAAACATAGAAATTAGCTGGGATCAATTCATTAATAATGCAAACTCATTATTCTTAACAGGGTATACAATTGATATTATTGATGGAGTGGAAAAAGTAATCCACGAAGATATTTCTTATTTCTTTCAAGATTTTTCGGCTATAGAAATTCCTTTACAAGTTAGTAACGTTGTTCGTTCAGCTATGCCAGACGGGGCTTATAGCTCTATAAAAATGGGTTATAAAAAACCTTCAGGAGATAATCTATATGAAGAAGCTCAAGGATTAGACGAACCTAATATTTTAAATTCTTATGGGACACCTATAACTAGAACAGATACGGTTTACGATAAATCTTCTGATTTTAGGGCAGATAGTTATGGTAAAGAATTTGCTAGAAGAGAGGCTATAGACACAAACCCAACAGGAGACACGAGGTACGATAAAACTACTTTTGTTTTAGATTTAAAAGAAGGATTGGGAGAAGCTTTAGAAGAAAGAGTGTGGCAAGATGATTTTGAGCAAGAACCTACAGGGGTTTACAGCCCTGGTACTATTACGGGTCTTAGATTAAGTCCTATAAATACATTATTAAGGCATGGTAAATTTTTACGTTCTTTCTTGAATAAGTTTCTACCTGAGTATATAAGGTTTAGTAATTCAGTAGGAAACGAATTGTTGACCACACAACCAAATGGAGGTGTAGAAAGAGCTGAAAATTCCCCTGTGTTAATAGGAGATTTAGATAACCCTTTGTTTTTAAATCAAATAATAGAGTTTAAATCCAAAGTTACTTTTGATATTAATAGTCAGGTATATGGAAGAACTCAGGTAGGAGATAGATCAGTTCCGAACTATTTTGGTAGCGTAAGGTTTATAAATGAGTTTGGACAAAAAGAAGAAGGATATCTTTTAGAGTTGAGCCCAAATAATGAAGGAAACTGGAAATTAATTAAAAAAGCATAAAATGAATAGTCAAGTAATAATAACATACAACTCAAATATAGTTTTAGGAGATCAATATTCTATTCAGGACTCTTTAACACCAAGCCAACTAATAGATTTAGATTCGAATGTTTCAGTAGCATTAGCAGGGACAACAATAACAGACAGTTTGACTGTTGCTTATCAGTTTATTCAAAACAAATATAACAATACAAATATTTACACGGTTTCTGTTGACTATCTTTTGAATACAATTACGATAGATGCTAATAACGCAGATAGTGTTTTTACTGAGGTTTTAAACAACACTTCTGGAGCAGTTACCATAACCATTTCAAACGTAATAGCTCCTACTGTTTTCGAGATAACAAATATTACTACATCAGAGGTAGTTTCGTTGCCGTGTAATAACGTTGAGCTTACAATAACATCAAATGTACAAGCTACAAATATAACATCTCCTTTAGTTGACGTGGTTAATTCAAATCCTTTTCTGGTAGAGGTGCAAAGAACAGGCGTGGTCGATGTTACAATGAAAGATTTAAATAATGCTGATACAATCACTGTTTTTATTCCTTCGTTAATTGCAGCTGATTTCACCGCAGATGTGGTAAACGCACCAAATGGCGGAACGGTTACAGTTTCTAGTAATTACACTCAAGAGCCTTTATTTACTTTGGAGTACTCTTTGGATGATGTATTATATTACCCTACAAATTCATTTAGTGGGCTTTCTGAAGGAACTTACAATATATATGTAAGAGATGGATTAGGTTGTTCTTTTTCATTACCTTTTGTAATAGATGCATTTACACCTCCAATTAATGAAAGAGTAGCGTTTGCTTTTGTGTCTAATTTGAATTCTTTTAGATTTAAAGTTTGCGAAGATTTAACGACAAATATCCCAACGGTAGAAAACACTCTTTCTTACGAGGAAAATGTAGATACTCCTGAAATAAACTACAAACAACCTTTTCAAAAAGATGATGGTATCATTACGACTCAAATAAAAAGCTCTTACGAGTTAAATGAAGCTAAGATTACAGATAGTTTATCCGTTGAAACAGATTTAGTTGTTACAAAGAAAACAAACAACTTAAATATAGAGGATGTTAGAGACGGAACTGTAGTTTCTATTTTATATTTAAACCAAGGTTATGTTGGTGTTCGGTTTGGAAGCGGTAACACATACGACCCTATTACTTTGGATATAGACGGAACATATTCTTTAGGAAATAATTTACCTGATTGGATAGATATCGGAGAATATTTGAACATACAAAATGCTGGGTGGATAAAAGTAATTGATATCGTTTCTTTTAACGGAGTAAGTACCGCGGTGATGAATATTTTAACATCTTCTTATCCTGAGGTTATAAACCTACAAGGGTTAAACAGAAGGATTACAAGTTTATACGATTTGCTACCTTATGAGGTATATGAGTTCGATGTAGACCTTACTAACTTAGAAGGATGTTATCAGGTTTCAATAGATTTAACAGATGATAATTTCAATGATGTTTCTTTTTTGAGTGAAAGAATAGATGTTCAGGAGACACATTTGAAGACTTATCTAATGCAATGGTACAATACTATAAATAACGAGATTAACTACTCAACAGGAATAAAGGGGAAGGCTCGGTTTAATTATATTTATAACTTCGAATGGCTACCTAATAGTACAAACGATGTATTTGTAACAGATACTAACACCACTCAAATAGATTCTAGAGTAAGAGATTTTTACAGGTTGTCTGTTTCTCCAATTCCTACAGCAATGTCACAGAAATTTACATTATTGACATCTAACGATAGGGTTTTCGGAAACGATGTTAACTTTATAAAAGAATCAGAGTCGGAGGTGATACATCCTTCAAGTACAAATTTATATCAAATAAACCAAATATTAACAAAAGGAGACTATGTATTCGATAGTATTTCTAGTGATGGAAGTATTAGTATAGAGTCAGGAACTCCACTAGCTATAGAGGGGCTAGGAAGCGGACTGCTTTATATAACTAAAAATTAAAATTATGGCACAAACAACATTACAACAGATATTGTCTATACTAAACGATAGCAAAACAGGAGATGAGTTACCGTTAGCATTAAGTATTAACCCTACAGATTTATTTCTAATATGGAGCAATGCAAATGACAGGCTAGAAAGCGTACAAAAATCAATTACAGATTCTTTTTATATATTAAACACTGAAAAAGCAGCGGCTAATGGAGTGGCAACATTAGACGGAAACGCAAAAGTTCCCTCAGATCAATTACCTTCATATGTAGATGATGTGTTGGAGGGTACTTATATAAACTCTACTACGTTTAATGACCCGCTAGGAGACCCTTATAGTCCTGAAACAGGCATTATTTACGTAGACACCACTACAAATTTTGAATACAGATGGTCTGGAAGCGCTTATGTACAAATAAACAATAGTACTGCAATATGGGGAGGTATAAGCGGAGACTTACAAAACCAAATTGACTTAGTTGCTGAATTTTTACTAAAAGCAAATTTAGATGGGGGGAATACTTTAAACGGTACTCAAACACTAACATCTGAATTACAAGCACAGGCTGGTATTGATGCTTCTCTTCAAGAAGTTAAGGCAGGTTTTGCTAGAATATATGAAACAAATTCAAACCCCGGAGTAATAGCAACTATTGGAGCAGGATTAACTACCAATGGAATTGTATCTCTAGGGTTCTCTGGTTTTATAGGAGAGAGTGGGGCTAATAAGAGTGGATTTATACACGAGAGAGTATCTTCTTTTGGTGTGGGTAACTTTTATATGTGTGTAAATAATGATGCAGATAATTCTGATATAACAATAGCGGATGCAGCTATCAGAATGACAGCAGATAAGAATTTAACTATATACGGAGATTTAGACGCAACTGGAAATAATATTACAGCAGATTCATTTACTGGTTCTGGCGTAGGATTGACAGGTGTTAACGCTGATACATTAGACTCATTAAACTCTATTGACTTTGCTAGAAAAACAGGAGCGTCACCTCAATCAATAGATCCTGAAACTACATTTAATGAAAACATTAGCGCAATTGGAGATGAAAACTTATTCGGAACAGAAGGTCAGGATAATGCAATATTATTACAAGGTTCAAATAGTAATAAGTTTAGGGTTGAAAACAACAACACAACTAATATAGTTTCATTTACAATAGAAACATCAGGGAGTTATAGTTTTGATAAAGATGTAGCTGTTGAAGGAGGGTTGACTATAGATCAAGCTAATCCAACTATAACATTTAAAGGAACTGCAAACACAGAAACAATAACATATAGTGACGCAGATGATGCTTTCCAGATTTCTCAGCAATTAGAGGTTACAGGTTTAGTCAAGTCAACATCTGATATAAGCTTATCAGGAGGTTCAGGAGATTTTGTTTCCAGAGATGGTTCAGTTGGTTTTACAGGTACATACGATCCTTCAGGAGGAGACCAACTACAAATAAAAAATGGTATAATTGTAGGTATAGTTTAAATTAGTTTTATTTTGTATATTTGAAAACAAAAACAACATGGCTTTTAAATACGAAGTAATAGGTAACGACCTATATATAACAGATACATATTCAGGAGATATACAATGTACTGCAATCAACAATAAATTCAAATGGTAATTTTGGATGGAGTTCTTCAATAAATTCAGACGTTTTTCAATTTGGAAAAAGAGCAGGAGGTAATGATTATTTAAAAAACAATTGTAAATTAGATGAAGGATACTTTTTCGACATAAAACAAACAGAAGATTTATACAACGGAGGCTTTCCTTTTGACATGTCAACATTAACAAGCCCGCCAAAAAATGGATTCAGGTTTGGAGACGAAGATACATATCCTATATTAAACGATTCGTTTGGATCATCAACGCTATTTATGCACAATATGACATCTTCAAACATAATCAATGACGTACCATAACAATTAAACACAAATAACAATGAAAGAATTAAACATTAATGAGATTGAAGTAAAAGAATCATTTTTAGTAATGCCTGATCCAGACCCTTCAGTAGAAGGAGATGACGAAAATGAAGAAGGAGATGATTTAATAGGAACTAGACCAGAGGATAGATAAAAATGAATAAAAAATGGATACTATATATAGGTTTGATTATTGGTGTTGCTACTTATCTTTTTTGGCAGTATTTACCAAAGGGCTATTTCTATAAAGGAAATGCTTTATTTGTTTTATCTATATGTACTTATCTGTTTGTAACAGACACGAAAAGCTTTATAAAGTATGTCCTCTTTTGCCTTTCGATAAACAACTTAATTGATGAGCTATTCTTAGATCCCACAAAATTAAATTGGAGTGAGATTTTAACGTGTTTAGCAATTATCGGTTTTGCAATAAAAAGAAACAATGCAAAAAAACCCCCAGTTCTTTGAGGAAGCTTACGAGTTTTTATTTAAAATAATGATACCCGCTTTTGTGGGAATCGCTGCCAAGGTAGCTATACAAATGAAAAACGAGAAATTAAGTATTAGTAGAGTAATTATAAGTTTTATTGCGGGGGTTTCTTGCGCTTATTTTGCTTTTCCATTAATTGAACACTTAAGTAGTAAGGAGTACTTACCAGCTTTTGTTGGATTAACAGCTATTAGTGGAGAAAAGATAACAGAATGGATAGTATATAAGTTTAAGATAGATGTATTCTTGGGGGCTTTAGCTGACTTTATGTTAGATAAAATTAGAACTAAAAAATAATGTATCAATTCGGTAAAAGAAGTGCAGAAAAACTACAAACCTGTCATAAAGATTTACAGGTAATAATGAATCTTTCTTTATCTAGGAGTAAAATAGACTTTGGTATATCTGAGGGATATAGAACAACAGGCAGACAAAAAGAATTATTCGATCAAGGTAAATCTAAAATAGACGGTATTAATAAGCTTGGAAAGCACAATTTAAGCCCAAGCGAAGCTGTAGATATATACACATACCACTCAGATAAAAAAACTAGATCTAAGATAGCTTATGATAAGTCACATTTATCTTATATATCTGGAATTATAGACTCTTGTGTATTAGAACTTTTAGAAAAAGGAGATATTACCCATAAAATAAGATGGGGTGCTAATTGGGATAGTGACGGTATAATAGATTTCGATCAATCTTTTGACGACTTCCCGCATTTTGAATTATTAAAACTTTAAATAAATTATGAAAACACTAAAACAGATTTCCTTACTAATACTAATTAGTATAGTAACATCATGCGCAAGCATAAAACAAGATCCTTACACTTTGTCTGAAACAAAAGAGACAAAAGAAATAACCTTAAAATTAATAGATTTAAGTACGCAGCCTTATATTAATCACGTTAAGTCTATTGACTCAGTTAAAACCCGCTTACAGTCTTTATTATCCTACCAGAAATCAAAGAAAAACAATATTGTACTTATAGAAATGTTTAAAATATTAGTAAAAGATAATGGTAAGGTTTATGGTTTCTTTAATATTTGGAAGAAAAACAATGTGTTAGCAACTTATTTTATAAATCAATCTAAAGAAGAGATAATGTTTGGATTCGACCAAATACTAGAATTAGAAAACAAAAAAGATAAATAATTATGGAAGTTGAAAACGTAGTGAAAGAATTAAAAGAAGACGCTTTAAATTTGGTTAATTCTTTATTTGGAGACACAAAAGAAGAAGTAACCAAAGAAGTAAACAAACTTATTGATGATAGTAAATCAAAGTTAAAAGAATGGTCTATCGATTTAATTAAAGGAAGTTTAACAAAGGATCAATTGGTTTATTTGTTAAATTCAAGAAAAGACTCTTTAATATTACTGAGTTTAAAAATAGCTGGAGTCAATGAAATAAAGGCTAATAAGTTAGCTACTGGAGTTATTGATTTGATTATAGAGAAGATATCTTAAATTAACTATTATCAGCTATAAACTTAACTCCAAATAATGTTATTATCTCTCTGTTGTTTTTTGCACCATTATATGAAATATTATTATCTGTTGCGTATTTTTGTATTGTTTTAAAATTTGCATAAACAGAAAGACGTTCAAAAACTTGAACTATATCCAACTCATCTTTTACAAGGCATTTATAAACATATTCCTCTATTTTATTCAAATGCCTTGTGTTTACTTTGTTTTCCATTGGTTCAATTTATTGAATTAACTATACATAACGTTGTACACAATTAAAAAAGGGTTTGTTGCCTTCTATAAAGGTCTAGTCTTTCGTTTGCCTCACGAAAATATCGTTTATCTAATTCAGTTCCTACTAAATCAAAATGTAGTGCATCACAAGCAATAGCAATGCTTCCACTTCCTAAAAATGTGTCAATTATTTTATCGCCTTTATTAGCGTATTTGTTCAATAACCATTGGTACAGTTCTACGGGTTTTTCTGTTGGGCGTAT
>Ga0316205_10002069_pt1 | contig 22185 bp, 23 predicted proteins | sample 3monthpyrite_MG_FD_204941 | JGI IMG/M metagenome (GOLD analysis project Ga0316205, IMG submission 204941) | Microbial mat bacterial communities from mineral coupon in-situ incubated in ocean water Damariscotta River, Maine, United States -... | ecosystem: Environmental > Aquatic > Marine >... | reverse complement strand
GAATAACAAGAACGGCAGAAATTTTAGGAGCTATAGTATCCTCGATCGTAAGATTTGTCAATAAGGCGTTAATAGCTTGCTCATTTTCATTTCGAATTTCAAAATGCAGATGTGGCGGTCCAACACCAGATGACCCTGAAAAACCAATTATATCACCTTGTTCAAAAGTCCATTTTTTTGATGTTACATCAAGGTCTATTTCAAAAACATGATTGATTAATCGAACAGAATCAATGTACGTCTGCAATTCAGGAATAAATCGTTGCAAATGAGCATACACGGTAAAAGTGCCATCCAAATGTTGCATATAAAGAACACGTCCGTAACCTTGCGAACTGATCGCAATTCTAACAATTTGTCCTTTTTTGCTGGCAAAAACGTTATAGCCTTCTTTTCCCCAAGTTTTTATATCTAAACCAGAATGAAAATGAGCTGAACGAGTTTCACCAAAAGTAGAGCTTAGGTAAGCGCTTGCATCAGTTGGCCACAAATAGCCTGTTGGTTGAGCTTGAGCAAAAACTGAAATTAGTACTAAAAAAAACGTTGAAATAAGAGTTTTCATTACGCAATTTGAACTGATACGGAACAATTTAATGAGTGAATAGTTGCTTTTACGATATCATTGCGGATTACTGCACCAACGCCATCAGGTGTCCCTGTAAAAATTAAATCCCCGGGATAGAGTGTGAAAATGGTGGAGAGATAACTTATGATTGTGGGAATTGAAAAGATCATATTCACACTTTTACCAATTTGTTTAAGATGATCATTTACAGAAAGCCTAATCTCCAAATCACTAAGATTTTGCCCATTAAAAGATACAAGCTCACTAATTGGCGCAAAATTATCGAAGCCTTTTGAAACACTCCAAGGCAGACCATTCAATTTTGCCTCTTTTTGAAGATTACGAGCGGTAAAATCTATTCCGCAACCCACTCCGGCTATATAATCTTTTGCTTGTTCAGTAGAAATATTTTTACCGTTTTTTCCAATCGCAATTACAATCTCTCCTTCAAAATGTACATTAGATAAATTAGAAGGTAATTCAACTTTATCTTTATCAAAGCAAATGGTTGAAAGAGGTTTTAGGAAAACAACGGGAGTTTTCGGGACTTCTGCACCCATTTCAGCTGCATGTTTAGCATAATTTCTACCTATACAAAAAATAGTGCGTACGGGGATATTAATTCCGGGAATTATTGGGTTTTCCATATTGCTAATATAAAAAAAGCCACGCTGGTTAAGCGCGGCTTTATAAATTGTTTAACAAAAAGTTAAGCAGTTGGTTCTACATTAACGAACTGCCTGCCACCTTTAGCAATGCTAAATGATACATGACCATCAGATACTGCAAATAAGGTATCATCACCACCACGCATTACATTTATACCCGGATGAAATTTAGTGCCACGTTGACGAACAATAATTCCGCCGGAACGAATATACTCGCCACCAAATTTTTTAACACCAAGTCGTTTACTTTGAGAATCTCTACCGTTTTTGGTTGAACCCTGACCTTTCTTATGTGCCATTTTGCTGAGTAGTTTTAAATTTATTAATTAGCTGAGGGCGGCAATTAATTCAGCTTTTTTTAAGCTAGAATAACCTTCAAGTCCTCGTTCTTTAGCTAGTGCTTTTAATTCTGCAACATTCATCGCAGATATCTCTTTAGTCTCACTAACGTCAACAGTTTTATCTTCAACAGCTGGAGCTACTTTTTTTGCAGAACCGTTTAAAGAAATACCGTCAATTTTAATTTGCGACATTATCTGTCTGTGACCATTCAATTTTTGATAACCTTTTCTTCTCTTTTTCTTAAAGACAAGAACTTTGTCCGATTTTACATCTTCCAATAAGGTAGCGTTAATAACAGCTCCACTAACAGTAGGAGTGCCAACTTTAACGCCATTTTCATCTTTTATTAATAATACATCTTCAAAAGTAAGAGCAGTGCCATCAGTAGTTTGTCTATCAACAAACAACACATCTTGTTCTGCTACTTTATATTGATGTCCGCCAATTTTAACGATCGCGTACATGTTCAAATTTCTTATTTTTGCGATTTCTTCAGAGCTTGATAAGATACGGCAAGATATTCTTTATATCAAAGATAAAGTGCATCATGATTATCAAAATTTTGAAAGAGATTAGGCGACTTTTGAATGGGCTTTTTGAAAACCTTGTCGATTAACATGACCTATATATTTGCCGATTATTCTAACTTCTTCAAAAACATCCGGGGCAATAAAAATATCGTCATAATCTTCGTTCGCAGCTTCTAATCTCAAACCGTTTTCATCCCAATAAATGTGCTTTAAAGTAGTTTCGCCATTGTAAAGTACAGCTCCGATTTCGCCATTATTTAATTCCGTATCCATCAGCAACACAAAATCACCGTCATATATTTCAGCGTCTTTCATGCTAAAGCCGGATACGCGAAGGGCAAACAGTTTATCCAGATTTGGGAAAAGAGTAGACATTGTGATACTCCCCAGATCTGCTTCAACTGCATCCTGCAATAGCCCGGCAGCAATCAGACCTCTAATTGGAATGCCTTCTTCCTCAATAATATTACCATATAATGTTTTCTTTTCTGAAGGCAGATCATATTCTTCATCATTTTTTTTAACGAGGTATCCCTTTTTCAATAAAGCCTGTATGTTCTGTGTTACACTGTTTGGTGACTTAAAGCCGAAGTGTTCGGCAATTTCCCGATAAGTAGGCCAAACATCGTATTCGTGTTTATAGTCCACGATGTAACTAAAAAATTCCTGTTGTTTTCGGGTTAAATGTGCATTATCCATAGTAAAATGTAGTTTATGTACAAAACATGTGTAAGTAAAGGAGATTTTTAATGAACATCAACATTAAATGTGTACAAAATATGTATAAAATTTTTCTTTTTGGTTTTTTTTCGATGGTAGTTTCTACGTGCAGTTCTGTTGACCCTGAGACAGATCGAATATTAACTAATGAGTATGCAGCATTATATGAAGCGATTTATCAAAGAGACGGAGATCGGGTTTTAGAATTTGTTGAGCATCCTGATTCACTAATTCGCAGACAGGCTTGGAGAGCATTGATACAAACACCCATAGACGATTTAGATCAGCAGATCCAATCGGTATTGGTAGCAAATAATGATGATGCTTGGGCCTCGCTTTGGTTCAAAAAATTAAACGAAAAACACATCGCGTATTTTCATTCATTATGGGATGAAAACCCGCATCTAAGGAGAGGTTTATTAGTATTATTTAGTGAAGTTGGGAATCGATCTACTTTTGAAAGACTGCTGACCGAAAATGAAACAGGTGATCTAAATTTCGATTACAAACTAGCCTATGCTATTGGTGCAAGATCCCGAACTATTGAACTTACAAATGAAGAAGAAATTAAATTGATTGATAGGGCGCTTTCAACCAAAAATGGCAAAAACACTCAAGCCTACTTTTATGGATATTATCGTGGCAGAAAGCAATTTTCACTTGAATCAGAAAATCATGCTGTTCAAAAATGGACAGAATATTATCCTGTATCAGATGAAGGGAATCAAAGCCTTTCAAGAATTCTAAGCAAGAATCATCTGGATGTTGTTCTGCGGCATTACCCGATTGAAAGTTATGAAAGAATGAATGTACAACTTGCTATTGAAATTGCGCAGGCAATTAACAGGAATGAATCAACCGATTATTCAAAAGTGATTTTAAACGCATTACTCGATCATCGAAATTCAAATGTTCAGATTTCTACATTACAAGCCATTAAAAGACACCCCGAAGTTGCAGAGTCACTTTTTGGTGATATAATGAACAAAATTGCCTTGATCGATTATCGCGAACCATTAGCCCGGATGGAAGCATTTAATACGATTATAAATCCATCAAAGTATGTGGATGAGATGAAAGTTGTAGCAGGAGAGGATCCTTCGCTTCAAACATTGAAGTATGAAATTCTCGAAAAAATCTACTCAAAGGAGGAATTATTTGATACCATTTTGGAGGATTATGCGAGCGATAACAGGTTGATTAGATTTTATGCCATCCAAAAACTAGGTAGTTTATGGCTTCAATTAGATGAAGAGTTTAGAGCTGAAGCAAGTAACACAGTTAGGAACATTATTGCGGAGTTTGCCGCGAGGAGTGATCGTTCGATGTTCTATATTTCGGCATCTTTTTTGATGGATTCCCTAATTTTTGCTAATGACGATTATCAAACGGTTGAAAACCTATTGGCAAACTTTGAATTACCGGAAGATGTAGAAGTTTTTCAGTCTATTTCGCAGGTCTTATTTGATCGATTCTTTGAGGATGCTCAACCTCTTATCGACTCGCTTGCTATGCAGGGAAACATGGCTTTAAATCGTACGCTGATTCAGCAAGGTTGGGATATTTTGCAGGGGGATTATTATCCGATGGAATTTAGAAAACCAGATTGGGAAAGTGTCTCAAAGAGGACTAGAAATCCATTTGTTGTGATAGAAACAAAGAAAGGGGACATCATTCTAAAGCTAAATATGGAAATAGCCCCGGTTACTATTAATGGAATGGATGAATTAATAAGCAACGGAGAATATCAGAACACACCATTTCATAGGGTAATTCCAAATTTTGTAATTCAAGGTGGTGATGTAGAATCACAAGATGGATTTGGTGGCCCTGGTTTTGTTGTCCCAACGGAGGCTAGTTCAACCATGTATAATAGAGGAGTGGTTGGGATAGCTAGTGCCGGAACTGATACCGAAGGCAGCCAGTTTTTTATTATGCACCAATGGAAGCCTCATTTAAATGGACGTTATACCGTGGTTGGGGAAGTGGTTGAAGGTATGGACGTTGTAGACCGAATTATTCAGGGCGATGTTATTGAGAGGATGTATTGGTACTAAAAAATTAATTCTAAAAATTGAACCACTTCAATGGTATTTGTGATTGATTCGTTATCAACAGTTTGGTTATTCGGAACAGAAATGTCTGCACTAAACAATTATTACTCTAAGTTTTTAACATCCGAATAAGAGTAATCCCCATGGATAGAATGATATAAAAATCACACTTTCACCAATTACAGATAGTATCAAATTGACAAAAATAATTAGAAGAGAGTAAATCTTTACAAAAGTAAGTTTCCAAATTTTTATATATAGTATAGACTATTTAGTTCATGAGAATATCTGTAAATAAATTCGATTACATGAAAACGCCTTTAATAATTATAGCTTTAGCGCATCTAATTTTCACAACAAATAGTTTTGCTCAAGCTCAGGTTCCTGAAGCAACAGAGATTTATGTGGAACTTGATATAGTAACACCGGGAGAAGGTGATAAAGCACCAACCGATGCAATTAATTTATTTGATGGTAACAATTTAGATGAATGGGAAAGTTCGAACGATGGCAGCGCTGCACCGTGGAAAGTGGAAAATGGGATTGCAACAATTATTCCGGGGAGCGGCTTCATCAATACAAAAAAAGCTTTTGCCGATGTTCAGTTACATATAGAATGGATGTCGCCCGTTGCTGAGGGCAAAGAAGGGCAACTGTACAGTAATAGTGGCGTTTTTTTTATGGGCAGATATGAAGTTCAAATACTCAATTCGTATGAAAATCCCACTTACAGTAATGGTCAAGCGTCGACGGTGTATAAGCAACATATTCCACTGGTAAATGCTTCAAGGCCACCCGGTACTTGGCAGGAATATGACATCATCTTTATGGCGCCAAAATTTTCAGAAAAGGGGACGGTTGTTTCACCGGCTAGAATTACAGTTTTACATAATGGAATTTTAGTGCAAAATAACGTTGAATTACTTGGGCCAACGCTATATATCGGTGCACCACATTACGAAGCTCACGAATCAAAATTACCTTTGTATTTACAAGATCATGGTGACCCTGTTCAATTTCGTAACATCTGGATAAGAGAGCTTTAAAGATTGTTTAAAATCCAGTTTTTAAATACCTGTTGAAAAAAATCGGAATATGGAGCATTTGCAACTTCTTCGGGCGAAGCGCACATTTCTACTATCTTAAAATCATGATTGGCATTTGGGATGATTTGTAAACTAAAATGCTCCGGCACACGATCATCAAATGTTTCGTTTAACACACCAATGGCCCAACCGGGATAAACATCTGCGTCATTTTCAGCAAAGGCAAAGAAAGACGGCATTTCAATTTCTAAAAGATGCGGAGCAGGATCAAAAAAACGAAGTTCTCTTAATTGACGCCATTGCTTTCTAATCGGAAACCAGGAAACCCAATTAATGTCGGAATTAGCTTTTTTTCCCGCTTTATCAAATGCTTCATTATCCGGCATACCGGCACAAAGATTATCGCTGTAGTACTCGTTGGTTAATTTTAGTTTGATGTCGAAAGTTGGTGCGGCTAGAGAGGCTATTAACTTTATGTCGTCTCTGTAGCGGTCGCCCATTATTTGAGCCACCCAACCACCTTGACTATGACCCACTATACCAATGCGGGTTGCATCAATTCGACCTTGAGTTTTTAGAAATTGAATACCTGCATTCGCATCAGCTGCGCGGTCATACAAATTTGTTTTCTGCCATCTGCCTTGTGACCGCCCAACTCCTCGTTTATCGAAATAAAAGATTGCAAAACCCTCTTCCAGAAAAAGATTTTCCAAATTCTGCTCAACAAATTGTTTATAAATAGTTTGGTGTGATGAATTTGCGCCGGATCCAACCAAGAAAACTAAAACCGGTGCATTTTGAGCAGTATCAGGTATTACTAATTCACCGTGAAGAGTAAATCGGCCATTATCGAAAGTTACGTTAGTGCGAGTGACATCAAATTCTTGTGCGAATGATACATTAGTAAGAGAAAAGAATAATAATAGAGCGATTAAAAGTTGGCGTACACCAAGCAATAAATTCTGGAAATAACTCAATTCGCCGACCGCTTTTTTATATTTGCTTTAAATTCTGTATTCAATTATCGCAGGTTAGCCGCAATATTTAGTAGATGTTGTTAATACAAGTTATTCAATTTATCACTTTAAATAAAAAAAGGTATGCCTTTCAAAGCATACCTTTTACATCTCGGGTTTGTTGGTCATTCTATTTAAGGATTTGCTAAATTTGGGTCGTTTATAAACGCTTGATTTGTAAGTGTATTCATGAATGTTCCAAATACATCCCTTTCTTGATGAGTAAGATATATTCTAATTTTTCTACCGTCTTTTATTAAAAGTTTGCCATGTGTTCGGTTCTCTTCCAAGGCAGAGTCGACTATCTCTGCTATAGTCTCAAATCGGCTTTCATTCATACTAGGAGTTGTAATTTGAGCGCCGATCTGAGAATCCGTTTTAAACTTACCATAATCATACATGATGCAATCTGCATCGTTAAAAAATACTTTGACAAAACTAGTACCCCCATCGGTAATTTGATTATTAGCCATTGAAGTAAGCTCATCAGCATTCGAAGATAAATTGAAGAAAGCAAGTAGCTCTGAATCAGCATTATTATATGCTTGGTCGGGAATATTTAGAAACTCACCCAGTGCTACTGCTTCTTCAAGTTCCTTGCAGATGTTATCAGAATTCTGAAATTCTGAGCATGAAATTGGTATGAAAATGATGAGTAAGAAAAATAGAGGTTGCATGGTTTTCTCGGGATGTCTGTCTCATAAATACACCTGAAATTGTCAATACCCCTAACACATCTTTTTAAAAATCTGATTTTTAATTTGATGTACTATTTTATACCATCATGCTTGCTAATTCCTTTAGAATTAGAGTTTAAAAATTGGTTCAATTCGGGTTTAGAGTATAAATGGATATAAGATCGCATCATATTAATGTAGAGCAGCTGAATCTATTGATGGGATTAATTGGCAAAATTAATTCAAACATCAATGTAGATGCGTTACTTCATGAAATCATGGAAGCCGCCAAATTAATAATGGATACGGAAGCAAGTTCATTGTTTCTGCTTTCCGAGGATAAAACAAAGTTAATATTAACAATACCAACCGGTCCGGTTACTGCAGAGCTTTCAGGGAAATCGATTCCGGCAAATTCAGGTATTAGTGGATGGTCGGTGCAATATAGGCAGACTCTTATCATTGATGACATCCAAAGTGACCCGCGGTTTAACGGGGAATTATCAAAAGAGTCAGATTTTGTATCAAAAAACATGATTTGTGTGCCGTTGATAAACCACGACAACCAAGTTATTGGGGCTCTTCAATCAATTAACAAAAACAAAGGAAAGGATTTCAATACATCCGACATCCATCTCTTCCAGACCTTAGCGAATCATGCCGCAATTGCTATCGAATCAACGATGCTCCATGAACAACGGATAGAGAAAGAGATAATGGATAAAGAGTTGGAGGTAGCAAGGAATATACAGTCGGGGTTTTGGCCAAAATCGATTCCTGAAATTGCCAACTATCAAATATCCGGTTATAGCAGAGCAGCAAAAAGTGTGGGTGGTGATTATTTTGATTACATAGAAATTCCAAATTCAAAGAATTGGGGATTTACGGTTGCAGATGTTAGTGGCAAAGGAGTGCCTGCATCATTATTAATGGCAACAATGCGCGCGTCATTACGCTCACATGTAGAGAACAGTAGGAATGTGGTTGATTCCATGAAAATGGTGAATAAAATTATTTATGAAGACTCACCTATCGATAAATTTATCACTGCTGTGTATGGTGTTTTGGACACTGAAAAAAACACTTTTAGATATGTAAATGCAGGGCATAATAATCCATTATTAGTAAACCCTAAAGAGAAGACCATAACAAAACTCATTTCTAGTGGGGTAATGTTAGGCATTATTCAGCCCATTGAATTTGAAGTGGATGTGATTGAGATTAAAATTGGAGAAAAACTTGTTATTTTTTCCGATGGGATACCCGAGGCCGAAAATTTAGAAGGTGAGTTTTTTGAAGATGAAACTCTCGAACAATGGCTTCTTGACAATGCCGATTTAGGCGCTTCTCAAATGATGGCTAAACTTTTAGATACCCTTTATAATTTTACGCAGGGCGCGAACCAAAGTGATGATATTACAATCATTATAATAGAAAGAGTCTCGGATACTGAACCTCATTCGTAGCTTTTTTGATGACTATTAATCGGCAATTCTGTCTCTTAATGCTTGTAATATCACTTTCTCAAACTAGGGATTCTTCTTAAGCCATTTATTATTTCAAGGTGATGGATGCGGAAGAGGGAAATATGAGTGGGTTACTTCCCGTATTTTATTCACTCTTTTAGTCAGATTTTTGGAGCCTTTTTAATAATTGGCTTGTGAGTATAAATCATTTATAGATTTGAGTTTAATCTGGTTCATTTGCATCAGAAGTAATTCATGCCAAGTTCGTACACATTCTGACTTTGGTGGCAAATCTCCACTTTTACCATTACCGGGGTTGTAAAAACCCATCGGCATTAAAGCAAACAAAATTCAAGATTGTAAAACGTATCCGCAGTTACATATAACCTTTCAAGAAACCTTTTCCACTCTGGATCATTCTATGCAATTGCGCTTTGATGTGCGCTTCTGCCGGGTACTTTACCAATAATGCATCTTTTAGACGTCAAAGAAACGTGAGGCATTTGTTGAGGACCCAAACGGAGGTAATCAGAACAAATAGTACATACGCTGATTTTCTCAAATAAACGATCGCATTTCTCAGTGACCGGACGAATCGGTATCTGCCTCAGAGTCTTCTGCTGCTTCAGATTCAATTTCTTGTGTCGATTCAAGAATTACACGTTGATTTTCAAACCATTCGGCTAGCATGTCTCGTTGACCGTCCGTTAATCGAGCTTCGGCATGTCCCCAAGTGTAAGAAGGCAGCGGCATTTCTTTGCTAAGAATGTATTCTGATGCTTCTTCCAATTTATGATCAGCACGGCGGTAAGTATAGCTACCCCATTCCGAGAAATTAAGTTCATCACGAGCGTGATCAATATGATCTTTCACCCACCATGCAACCGGCTGTAAATTTGTATACCACGGGTAATTTGTTTGATTAGAATGGCAATCATAGCACGCTGTCTTTAAAATTGTAGCTACTTCAGCCGGCGTTTCTACAATATTTATGAAATCCAACTCTGGATCGCTAACAGGGTTTGTTTTATCAATTTGAAAGAATTGGAGTGATGCTAATGCAATTATTAGTACGTAAAGTATTTTCTTAAGCATGTCTTAATTAGATAAATGGTACCTTCGAAAGTACAAAAGGTCATTTTAAATATGCTAACCTTTTGGTGTAAAAGATTGGAAACCGGTGATTTCTCGACCTAGAATTAAACCATGAATATCATAAGTTCCTTCATAGGTATTTACTGATTCTAAATTCACCATGTGATGGATCACACGATAATCTCCAGTAATACCATTTCCACCATGCATATCACGAGCAATTCTCGAAATTTCCAATGCTTTTCCGCAATTATTACGTTTAGCTAAAGAAGTCATTGAAGGATGATCACGACCGGTATCTTTTAGCTGACCGAGCCTCAGTGCTAACATTTGCATCGAAGTGATGTCCGTTAACATGTTAGCCAATTTAGTTTGAATGAGCTGATTTGCAGCCAATGGTAACCCAAATTGTTTGCGATCCAGCACATATTGACGAGCTTTTTGATAACAGAATTCTGCAGCACCAATGGTTCCCCATGCTATTCCATATCGGGCACTATTCAAACACATAAATGGACCTTTTAACCCTTTTACATCCGGGAAAACGTTTTCGTCAGGAATAAACACATCATCGAACACCAATTCTCCGGTTTCAGATGCTCGAAGACTCATTTTAAATTTCGTATGTGGAGCTGAAAACCCTTTCATTCCTTTTTCGACCAAGAACCCACGAATCACGCCTTCCTCATCAGCTGATTCTTTGGCTTTTGCCCAAACAACAGCTAAGTCGGCGATTGGTGAATTAGTAATCCACATTTTTGCCCCATTCATTTTCCAGCCACCATCCACTTTTAGCGCAGTTGTAACCATAGAACCGGGATCCGAGCCATGATCAGGCTCAGTTAATCCAAAACAACCAATAATCTCACCTGAAGCTAATTTTGGAATAAATCGATGCTTTTGCTCTTCAGTACCAAATACAGATATTGGGTACATCACCAAAGAAGACTGCACACTCATGAACGAGCGGTACCCCGAATCTACACGTTCAACTTCACGTGCCACTAAACCATAAGCTGTGTAACTAGCGCCGGATCCACCATATTCTTCGGGAATGTTAACTCCAAGTAGTCCCATTTCACCCATTTCTTTGGCGATATCCATATCGAAATACTCATCCGTATTTCCTTTTAAGGCACGAGGTTCTAGATTTGCCTGAGCATAATCTCTCGCTGTTTCCATGATCAGGCGATCTTCTTCGTTTAACTCCGATTCAAATAGGAGAGCGTCGTCGATGTTGAATAGGTTTTTAGCCATTCTTTAGCTGCATTAAAGGATAAAATTTTCGATGAATATAACTGAATTCATTATTAAGGAATACGCTTTTTTAATTTATGAAAGTGATTTTTTGAGCTCTCTCGCAATTACTAATCGCTGCACTTCAGATGTACCTTCACCAATAGTCATTAGTTTAGAATCACGTAAAAATCGCTCAACGTGATACTCTTTTGTGTACCCATATCCGCCATGAATCTGAACTGCTTCAAGTGCTGCCCTTACTGATAATTCACTTGCAAAAAGTTTAGCCATGGACGCTTCTTTAGTGTATGGTTTTCCTAAATGTTTTAGCCACGCAGATCTCCAAACTAATAATCTGGCAGCATCAATTTCTGTAGCCATATCTACTAATTTGCCTTCCATATATTGGAAGTTTCCGATAGCTGTTCCAAATTGCTTTCTTTCCATTGCATATTGCAGGGATTCTTCGAGTGCTCCTCGTGCAATCCCAACTGATAACGCGGCAATACCAACTCTTCCACCATCCAAAACTTTCATGGTGTCGATGAAGCCCATTCCTTCATCACCAAGCAAATTCTCTTCAGGAACAACAACATTTTCAAACACTACTTCGGTGGTATCAGAAGAATTCATTCCCAACTTGTGCATCCCAATGCCTGGCTTAACACCATCCCAATGACCCTCAACTATAAAGGCACTTATACCCTTGGTGCCTTTAGTAAGATCCGTTTTGGCCAGTACAATGTAAATATCCCCAACAGATCCTTGAGTGATGAAAATCTTTGAACCGTTTAGGATATAGTGATCACCATCTTTTATAGCGGTGGTTTTCATCCCCGAAGCATCAGAGCCGGATCCCGGCTCTGTCAAACACCATGCGCCTAATTTCTCGCCTGCACATAATTCGGGCATGTATTTTAGTTTTTGCACATGCGATCCGGCAATGGCAATGTGTCCGGTACCTAGTGATGTATGCGATGCAACTGTTAAGGCGAGTGAGGCATCCCATCTGGCAATCTCTTCAATTGCTAAGCAGAAACTTAGAGCATCAAATCCTGCTCCACCATATTGCTCTTCATGATATATACCCAACATTCCGAGTTCACCGAGTTCTTTTACTATGTCAGTTGGGAATTTTTTGCTTTGATCTCTCTCAATTACAGTAGGTGCTACATTTCTTTCAACATACTCTTTTACTGAGTCTCGAATCATTTTTTGATCTTCGTTCAACTCAAATGAAAGGTCTTGTTCTGCTACATTTTGCATTTTATGAATGGTCTTGTTTTTTGTTTGTGGAACCGCTTCCAAAAATAGGGAAAATCGCACCAATGTGGATGTTAAAAAATCAAACAGAATTTATAAAATTGACATAGATATGTGTATATGTTAATATGCCATCATGCGAACCACTATAGAACTTTCAGACGATTTACTTAAACGGGCGAAGATTAAAGCAGTTGAAGAAGGTATTTCTTTAAAGCAGCTTTTTACACGCGCCTTAGAACAAGAATTGGGTGCAGGTGATCATTCTCCGGTTAAACCTCAAAAACCAAAAGTTGACAACAGTTTTCGAAGCTCGCTTCAGACTGGCCAAATGGGTGGATTAAATGCAGCAAAGTCTGGATTTTCAATATTTAAAAGTAAAAAACCATGATTTTATTAGATACTCACGTTTGGCTTTGGTGGTTGCTTGAAGAAGGAGATTTGGATGAATCGGAAAGAGCGATATTAGATGAACAGGCAATAAGCGGAGAAATTATTATATCTGCAGCTACAATCTGGGAAGCTGATTTATTGCATCGACAGGGAGAACTTGAACTACTACCGGATTTCGAAACGTGGATTTTAAGAGCAACGGATCCTCAAATATGTAAGGTGATTCCAATTGATGAAGAGGTAATTCTTGCTCAGCAAAGGTTGCCGGGAAATTTCCCTGACGATCCGGCGGATAGAATAATTGTTGCTACTGCATTACTAAAAGATATTCCTTTGGCTACAAAAGACGAAAAACTACAAGAATTGGGTTTTTAATAGCCTGCAAATTTCGATTCTAAGCTCATCAAAAAAAATATAGGCTTTATTGGGTTAGCCAAAATTCCAATTAACTCCGCGCCCAATTTCAGGATCAGGGAAATTCCAATCTACAGCTCCTTGATCACAGGCATACATGCAGGTTCCACACTCAATGCAATCTTCTACTTGAAAGTGCACTTTATTTTCATCATCCATTGTGTAGCAGTTTGCCGGACAAACCCAAGTTGTACATTTATGAGGGCATCCGGAATTACAGATATCAGTATCAACAATAATGTGTGCCTTAATTTCTGACTTTGATTGATTTCGGTAACTCACTAAACCGAGTCGTTCGGCGAGATTAAGTAATTTCATATGAGAGTATTTTTTGAATTTCTTAGATGTAAAAGTGAAACGGCAAACGGTAAATGTGAAAGGAGCTAGACTTTCATCATGTTGGTTAGCATAGCAAAAATTTTATTGGTTGATTCTGTTAGTTCAGTTATGTCAGTTTGAGTTAAATAACCGAGTTCTAATGCTATTACAATCTGTGTATCTATTTCAACTAATGATGATCTTGCTATTTGATAAAACCGTATTCGTTCTTTTACAGTTTTTCGAGAAGCACCTTCCGCAATGTTTGAGGGAATTGAAACTGATGTTCGTCTGAGTTGCGATGTGAGTCCAAATTTTTCATCAACGGGAAAACTAGATGTAAGAGCATATACTTCTTTAACAAGAAAAATACTTGTTGAATAGACCTTCAATTTTTTATGATTCAGATTTAACATATCGCACAATTAACTTAAAACATCATTTTCACTTCCCAATCTACAAACTCTTTCTTGCTTTGAACCCAAGTTTCAACAATTCCCAAATGGATGAATGACGTTTAATTGCACTGAGTAGCATTTTCTCTGATTTCGGTGTAGGTTCATTTTTAATAGTGAAGAACTGCCGTCCAAAGTCACATATTAAATTCGGAACTTTGTTTTGCATAGTATCTGTGTGAAGCAAGTGAACAGCATCCTGGAAATTATTAATGTCTTTCATCACATAACTGTCGTCCATATTTGTACGATAATTTTTTAATGTAGCAGAACTATAATCTTCCTTTTGTTTCGCTTCAACAATAGTTTCTGCTGCAAGAATTCCGGATCGAATTGCATAGTCCATTCCTTGGATAGCTTTTCCGGCATTCATTAATAAATTAGCAGCTTCTCCCGCAATTAGAATTCCATCTTTATATAATTCTTTAGGCATCACACGCGCATCACCTGATGAAACTACATGCGCTGAATACTCAACTACTTCACCACCTCTTATTGCATCTGCAACGGTTGGATGTGATTTGAAATGATTTAATAAGTCATGTGGACTTCGTTTTTTCTCACGTAAGTCTTTAATGCCTAAAACCAATCCGAGCGAAATGGTATCTCTATTGGTATACAAAAAACCACCACCTTCAACTCCATCAGTTCCCCAGCCAACAAATTCGTTACTCATCCCTGATAAACCATTCAATTGAAATCGATCTTCTAGAACCTTCTGATCGAAACGAATAGTTTCTTTAATACCTGTAAGCATATGATCAGCCGGCACATAATTATCTTGGAGACCAACTTGTCTAGTGAGAAGATTATTTACACCCTCAGCAATAATCACTGAATCAGCATAAAATTCGTCTTCTCCGGTTTTAATTCCAACAGCTCTGCCATCTTGCATCATCACTTCATCCACTTTAATGTTCGTGGCGATAAATGAATCCATAGCAAAGTCGCTGGCATCAATTGCTTCCTGAACTTTGCCCGACAACCAATTATCGAACTTTGAACGAAGCACAACAACACCAGAGTAAGGTTTTTCATTAAAATGAGCTGATTTGAAATCAAGAGAAAAAGTTGATTGTTCGTCCATGAAAGTGAGACGACGGTGATTAATAAATCTTTCCCAACCACCATTTTCATCTTCCCAATAATTTGGTACTAAGCGGTCTAAATCTCCTCCCCAAAGAACACCACCCGAAACATTCTTTGCACCAGCAAATTCGCCGCGTTCAATAAGAAGGAATTTCATGTTATTTTTTGCAAGAATCATTGAAGCTGCAAGTCCTGCAACCCCACCGCCAATTACAATACAATCAAATTTATCGTCCATAGTTCATTCGTCAATGCGAGGGATGAGTTCTCGCGAAGATCGTGGCAATCTATAGAGTATCGCTTTGTTCCTCGCGGTGACCAAATCCTAATTCTTAATTTTCTTAATCTCTTCAATAAAAGGTGGGAGTATTTTGTACAAATCTCCAACAATTCCATAATCTGCAACTTCAAAAATTGGAGCATCCGCATCTTTATTGATGGCTACAATTACTTTACTGTTCGACATACCGGCTACATGTTGTATTGCTCCGGAAATACCTACTGCAATATATAATTGTGGTGATACTACTTTTCCTGTTTGTCCAATTTGTAAGCTTGGATCATAAACACCAGATTCAGTTAACGCTCTTGATGCACCGATACCTGCATTTAATACTGAAGCTAGTTCGGTAATTAACGCTTTTGCTTCTTCATCTTTTACACCTCGTCCTGCGGCAACAATGGCATCGGCTTCATTTAAATCTATGGTGTCGCCGGTAGATGAAATAATCTCTTTTAAGGTTGATCGCAAATCTGATTCTGAAACATGAGCTTCTAGTTCTATAATTTCTGAATCAACTGCATGTTCATTTAAATCGTAAGACCCAGAACGAACTGACACTAGAATTTTGTCTCCGGTAACATCAACATTACCCATTATTTTAGCTGCCATCATTGGGCGTTGCGCTTTTACATTATCACCATCCAATTCAAACGATGAGACATCTGCCACAACTCCTGCACCGATATTTGCTGCAAGTGCCCCAAGTACATCCTTAGTACTTTCAGTTGATGCGAATGCTACAACTTTTGGGGAGCTTTGCTTAATAGTAGTTGTAAGTGCTTTTATAAGACTTCCATTTTGATGGTTTGCAAATGCAGATCCTGAGACTGTATAAATTTTTGAGGCTCCGTACTTAGAAACATCGGAGGTAAAAGTAGAAGCATTTTCATCAATAATCACAGCTTCACAAGAAAATCCGGCTGAATCGGCCAAACGTTTGCAATGCGATAATACTTCGAGTGATGAACGTTTGACTTTGCCATCAGCTATGGCAACATAGGTTAAAATCGTACTCATTATTCTTGATAAAAAGGTTAGATGGCGTTGGCTTGTGTGTCGAGTAACTGTGCAACTTTTGTAGCAATTTCTTCCGGTTCGCCTTCAAACATTTGCCCTGCTGTTCGAGCAGGTACTGGCGCATAAGAAGTAACTTTTGTTGATGGATTTAAGGCAGAATCGTCCACATCTAAATCCGCAATAGAAATTCCTTCAATGGGTTTTCTCTTTGAAGCCATAATTCCTTTCAAATTTGGAATCCGGGGCTCATTCATATCGTTCGAGCAAGTAACCAAACATGGTGTCGGAAGTTCAATCATCTCTTGTCCGGTATCTCCTTGTCGTTTTACAATTAATGCAGACTCTGAGATATCTAACCCAACAGCATTTGTTGAATAAGGTAAATCCAGTAATTGAGCAACCATTCCGCCAGTTAACCCTGAATCGGAATCTTGGGATTGTTTACCAAAAGCTAGAACATCATATTGCTGATCTTTAAAAAATGCAGCTAAAATACTAGCATAACTTTTGGAATCGTACTTTTCATCACCATTTAATTGTATATGGAATCCTTTTGAGGCGCCCATCGCTAAAGCTTTTCGAATTGTTTCTGATGCTTTTGATGCACCTACACAAACTACGGCAACTTCACCACCATATTTTTCAGTTAAAACAAGGGCTTCTTCAATAGCTGAGGCATCGTAGGCATTTAATACCATCCGATCACCATCCATTATGAGTTCACCGTCTTTTATTTGGAAAGGTGCATAAACATCGGGCACCATTTTAATACTTACGAGAAATTTCATTCAGTTCTTATTTACACATGAATGCGGTTGGTTGGAACCGCTTTTTTGGGGTCAGAAATATAGGAAAGTAGTCATAAAAATTTCAGAGTATTCACATCTTTTTTAGAAGTACTTTAAAGAAATCTTGTCTCCTAGAAATTTGTGGCATCAGATTTTTTGCATTTATTTAATTTTGAAAACGACATAGATGGATCCACAGAATCCGAAAATCAAAAAAAGCGAATGCAGCTCCCCATTGCTAAACTATACCGGCAAAGAATAAAGTCGGCTATAAAAGAAAATCTCGAACGAAAGATTTAGAGGTGTTTAATTCTGTAGAATTTCATATTCAGATAAATTAGCTGAATCAGTATCACGAAGGATATTATAGGCTTCAAATTTCAAATCGGGATCCGCATCTTCCAGAATTAAAGCAATTTCTCTGGATTTGGTGCCAAAAAACAAATCGAATAAGTAGTTATTAGTGGATCTACGTTTGGCATCTCTGAGTTCTTCTAAGATTGAAATTAAATCTGTACGAGATTGCTTAGGGTTGCTCATAAAACCGTCCAATACTTTGCGATGATATTTATAATAGGCTGCTCGTACAATCTCATAGTTGTTATTTAGTAAATCTGAACCAAGCACGAATCTGTTTCGTCCGTTATTTGTATTTCTAGTCCAGCCAATGGCCGCAGAGTTTTGAGCTAAATCAACAACATCCTGAGATTTCTGAAACCATTCAGTTCCACCAAGTTCAGAAAATGTATCAAAATCAAAGCCAAGCATGAGATACAAATAGTAATCGATGAAGCCTGTTAAAGATTCGAATTCAAGATCATCATGGATTAAACTACGGCCTTCCGGGTAACTGAACTGCCAACTCCCATCGCTTATAATTATGGATGTTGTTTCTGCTCCGGTATTATAAATTGGGCGCCTTAACTGAATGATAGCTTCAGCAGAAAAATTAAAATCCTGATTACCGGAAATAAGAATGATACTGATTTGACATTTTATACGTTCTTGTTCTTCAATTTCAATTTCAGCCCATCTATATTCATTGATGTATGCTTCAAGATCGGTTTTGAGTGAGTTTTTTACGTATTCAAAAGAATTTCCAACAAGTTGTTCATCATTAATTGTGATTGAACATTCAAATTCCTGAGCTTGTACTATTCCCGAAAAAAGAAAAACAATTAATAAATAATGAATTTTTAGCGACATCACTTTACAATCAGAGGCTGAGTGTTCATATTCAACAAAATAATAGTATATGATACAAAGGTTTAAAGTTCGTTGGGTATTTTCTTTTATGGGATTGGTGTTTGCGACAAGTCTTGTACAGGCTCAAGCAACAATCGGCGCCAAAGGAGCTGCTTTAGGTAAGGCAACTACGGCTCTTTACGAAGATGAATGGGGATTATTTTCTAACCCTGCTACTATTTCTTCCAAGAAAACCTCCTTGGGCTTTTATGGTCTACAAAATTATGGATTTCCTGAATTGATAGATATTTCTAGTGTAATTTCAATTCCACTGCCTTTCGGATATTCATCGGTTGGGTTTTACCGCTTCGGTGATGACTTATATTCTGAAACCAATATAAATGCGGGATATAAATATGTATGGAAAACAGTACATGTTGGGGCAGCATTACAGTACAGGCATTTAAGTTTAGGGGGAGACTATGGTTCCGGTGGTGCGTTAAATGTTACCCTTGGCTTGTTGACGAAAATTAATGAAAAACTGTGGCTCGGAGCTAAAGTGAGAAACATAAATCGTGCTGCCTATAATTTCGAATTTAATGACGAGACTCTCCCACAAGATTTAAGTATTGGCTTCATGTATCAATTGGAAGAAAAAGCCTCATTTGTGTTTGATGTACTGAAAGATGTTCGTTTTCCTGTCTCGTATAGAGGTGGAGTGGAAGTTGAAATAGTTGAAAATGTTGTTGGTAGAATTGGAGCAACCTACGAGCCTGTAATTTATACTTTTGGCCTCGGTTACGATACCATTCGCTGGCAAATAAACATAGCTGTACAACAGCATGAAATTTTGGGAACAAGCCCCGGCGCTGATATACTATTAAAATTGTGATGCCTCTTTTTCGATGTCTCATATTATTAGCTATAGTAAGTAGTTCAGTTTGGGCTCAGGATAGCACTTCTACAAAAGTTCGAGATCAGTTAGAGGAGACATTTGAAGAATCTGATCTGGAGGATGATGAAGCCGGCGAGCAGCTGATACAATTTTTGCAGGAGCTGGAAAGCAATCCTGTCAACATCAATACCGCTGATATCAATGAATTGCTGCAAATTCCGGGCATTACTTTTATAACAGCACGTTCAATTATAGCTTATCGGGAAAATAAAACCTTTGAAGAAATTAATGAAGTATTGCAAGTTTCAGGGATAGGTAATGTCACTTTTCAAAAAATATCACCCTATATAACCGTTGGTAGTTCAAGTTCTCGGTTTAGAAATCTATATAGTAATCCCAAATATTGGTTGGATAATTCTAAAACGGAGGTGATTTCTAGGTTCCAACAAATAGTAGAAAATCAAAACGGGTTTTCAAGGCCGGATTCTGCCGGTGGTTACGTTGGCAACGCAAGTAAGTATTATCAGCGAATAAAGATTCAATCCAAACATTTGTCGTTAAACATTACACAAGAAAAAGACGCAGGCGAATCTTTAAAAGGGCCAGCAGATTTTGACTTTAATTCAGCACATCTCGCTTTAGTTGATAATGGCAAACTTAAGAAACTTATTATCGGTGACTATAGTGTAAGTTTTGGGCAGGGTTTAGTGCTTTGGTCGGGTGGTGCATTTGGTAAAGGCAGAGAAGTAATAAAAACCATTGGGAGAAACGAACGAGGTTTACGACCATATACATCCGCTCAAGAAACAAATTATTTTAGAGGTATAGCAGCTACTGTTGGCGATAAAAACGAACTATCAGTTTTTTATTCGAAGATACCAAGAACGGCTAGCATAGTCGGTGAGAATGCGGTTAGTTTTCCATCCTCTTCTGGATTTCATCGTACGTTAAATGAAATTGACAGGCGTTATAACCTAGACCAGCAAACCTTAGGCGGGCGTTTCAAACTAAATACAAAAGTTGGTTTGTTTGGTGTAAGTGGATATTCAACTGAGTTTAATTCTGAGGTAATTCGCAGATCCTCTATTTCAGCACAGAATGACTTTAGCGGTACAAGAAACTCGGTATTTGGTATCGATTATCGTGCAATAATTGGAAGAAGTTTGATAATTGGAGAAATGGCACGAAGTGATAATTCTGAATTTGCCGGAATATTTGGGATAGAAACCAGCGTTGGAGAAAATACTGAACTCGCAATTTTATATCGCAATTATGGGTCGAAATATGTGTCAATTCTAGGGGATGGATTTGGAGAGGCATCAGGTATACCACAAAATGAGAGAGGCTTCTATGTTGGATTAAAGCACAGCCTATCAAAATATACGATAAGTACATACTTCGATCAGTACTTTTTTGATGCACCCAGTGGCGGATTGCTTGCCCCGAGCAGTGGGGTTGATATTCTAGGAATGGTGGAAGCCACATTTTCTCGCGCATTAAGCGGCTATATTCTTATCAGAAATGAATCGAAAGAGGATGTATTTGACGCAATTTCTGATAATGGCAGAGAAGTAGAGATAAATAGTGCTGAGACTAGAAGTAGTTATAGAATTCAAATTCAACATCAGCCAACTAGAAACTATAGAACAAGAACTCGGGTTGAATGGGTTCGTTATCTGGCACCAAATAGTGAAGCAGAAAATGGATTCTTAGTTTATCAGGATGTTCGATTAAATTTGTCGAAAAAGGTATTAATAGATGCCAGATTTTCACTTTTTGATACAGATAGTTTTAACGCAAGAGTGTATCAATTCGAAAATGATTTAAGATATGTGCTGACAAATGTTGCATTGAATGATAAGGGGCAGCGTTGGTACTTTGTTGTAAAATACAATGCCACAGAAAGGATTGAATTTTCGGCAAAACTTTCTCAAACTATCATAGAAGATGCACAAGTTATAAGCTCCGGACTTAATCAAATTACCGGGAATACTCGAACATTTTTTGGAGCACAAATCAGAATGAATATTCAATAAAACTTACCATCATGAGTACAATTATTTTATATTCAGTTTTTCAAAATCGCTACAAATGACATTAGAAGGCTGGACGGTTGTTGGGGTTATTGCAACGAGCCTCTTTTTATTAATAAAAACTTCCTATTCCGTAGATTTAATTTTACTCGCCGGGCTAGGATTTCTACTCATAACAGGCATCGTAAATCCTGGTGATGCACTTGCGGGCTTCTCGAATGAAGGCGTGCTGACTGTTGCCGCACTGTACATAGTTGCCTCGGGATTGAAAGAGACTGGGGCTATTCAATATATCACCCAAAAAATTATGGGAAGCACAAATACGGTGAAAGGTGCTCAAGCTAGAATTATGGGCCCGGTTATGGTTATGAGTGCTTTTTTAAATAATACACCCATAGTTGCTTCATTTATCCCTGCTATAGAGCATTGGAGTAAAAAATCGGGTGTTCCAATTTCGAAATTATTAATCCCGCTGAGTTATGCAGCAATATTAGGTGGTACATGTACACTAATTGGAACTAGTACCAATCTTATTTTAAATGGATTATTAATCGAAGAAGAAAGCGTTAGGTCGCTTGGTTTATTTGAACCAGCTTTAATTGGCATACCAAGTGCAATAGCTGGATTTGTTTAT
>Ga0316205_10002068_pt1 | contig 22190 bp, 11 predicted proteins | sample 3monthpyrite_MG_FD_204941 | JGI IMG/M metagenome (GOLD analysis project Ga0316205, IMG submission 204941) | Microbial mat bacterial communities from mineral coupon in-situ incubated in ocean water Damariscotta River, Maine, United States -... | ecosystem: Environmental > Aquatic > Marine >... | reverse complement strand
AGTAACGCAAGCATTGCGGGCATCGGAAGTTTTAATAAGAACAAATTAACCACCACTCATAGTTTACCATTGACAGGATTAACGGCGGCGACTCTTTACACCGTTGAAGTCACTTCTACAGATGAGTTTGATAACACCAGTGAACCAGCGAGTGTCAGTTTCACAACCGCATTGCTAGGCGATACTAGCCCGCCTATATTTATTCAAGGGCCAACTATTTCTTCAATTGATCACGACTCGTTTATTATCAGTTTTTGTGCGAATGAACCTGTCACTGGAAATATTACCGTCAACAACGTCGATTATGTTTTGACTGAACTATCCAGCTGTCATGAGATGTTAATTTCAGGATTGATCCCCAATACTTCTTACAGCGCAACGTGCAGTATTACCGATGAAGCAGGTAATAGTCCAGTGACCAGTCAAGCGGTCGAAGCTTTCACTTTAGCAACAATTGACTTACAACCACCCGTCATTTTATCTGGTCCGGTAGTGACTGATATAACCAGCTACAGCGCGATCGTGTCTTGGATCACAGACGAACCAACAACTAGCGGCGTCACATTAATTGACGGCAGCGTCACCAATCAAATAAATGACGATGCGCTGGTTACCGAACATCAAATTTTATTATCAGGATTAACCGCAAGCACTCTTTACACATTAACCGTTTCCTCAACCGACGCTCAGGGAAACGGTCCAACGGTATCATCACCTGTTGAATTTACGACGTTAGGAAATGGTGGCACTGGCACACCTGATACCACACCGCCGATCATTCTAAGCGGTCCTGTGGTCGAAGACATAACTCAAACCTCCGGGATAATCATCTGGCAAACAAATGAATCATCGACTAGCTCAGCAAATTTGGGTATTTCACAAAACACTCTCAACTTAACTTTTAATGGTAATAAATTCAAAAAAGATCATCGTTTACCAGTTAATAACTTAGCTCCTGATACCTTGTACTACTTTCAGGTAACTTCAAGTGATCCATCTGGCAATTCGGTTAACAGTGCAATTTTGTCTTTTAGAACTTTGCCTGTGTCAGTCGAAGCTAGTACGCTTGAAATTATCTCGGGACCAACTATTGAAAGTGTCGATCAAAATAATTTAAGTATCAGTTGGAAAACAAATATTAGCGCAACTAGTCGACTAATTTGCTCGGCTGACACTGGAACTTTTGAAACATTTAATTCCGGGCTGTCTAAAAATCATTTACTGGTATTAACAAATTTAGCAGCGAGCACGCGTTATCAATGTACCGTTTACTCAGTAGACGCAGTTGATAATTCAGTTTCGGCTGATATTGACGTAACCACTGATAATGGTCCAGATGTGACCGCTCCGATTTGTACCGAGCAACCAGTTGGATTAGGTCAAGTGACATCCGCAGAAGTTAGTTGGAAAACAAATGAGATATCCTCTTCAGTTTTTAAATATCGCGCTGTCGGAAGTGAAAACTGGCAACATGACGGTTCAGTCGTTCTGACTCGCAATCATCAAATTTTGTTAAGCGGACTAATCGAAAAAACCAATTACGAACATCAAGTCACGGTGACTGATGTTGCTGGAAATACCACAAATTGCGATGATGGAACTTTCAATTCAGGTACACCTGATGCACTTCCACCTTTTGAATTTACCTCACAACCTTTTGTGACAAATTTAGGCGACAAGAGTGCGACAATTAAGTGGAAAACAAACGAAGTATCAACGGCTCTTAGCCACTTTGGTTTGACCCGTTTAAGTATGGATAATAATTTGTCCGATAGCTCATTATCACGCGGTCATTCTTTAAGCTTAACTCGCCTACAAGAAAATACGACTTACCATTTTCAGGTAGATGCATTTAATACTCGCGGTGAAACGATCACTAGCGAGATCGTCAGTTTTACCACCAGTCATCCTAACAATGATTTTGATAATGATGGTATTTTAAATGATTTCGATAATTGTCCATTCACTCCGAATGCGGATCAATTAGATTCCGATAACGATGGGCTTGGTGATATTTGTGATCAGCCAGATGACCCTGATGTTACTGTTATACCACCTAATGAAAGATCAGGAATTAATTTACTCGGGCTGGTTACCGGAGAAGGCGTTCCGCTAGAAAACGCTGAAGTCACTATTTATGATTTGCAACAAACGGCAATCGAAACAGTCGCAACTCAAATAGATGGTTCTTATATTTTTAAATATTTATCTTCGGGCGACTACTACATCGGAGTCACTCCGCCAAGCAACACTGGTTTTGCATCAACACCGCTCGAATTAGTTACAGTTGCCGATAGTGATGTCATCCATTGGATCACTTTAATTGGTGATGCAAAAATTCTTTCAGGTTATTTGAAAGATAATCTAGGACGAGCAGTCGATAATGTGCAAATCAGTCTGCACTTACAAACAACTGGTAACCAGGTAGGCAACTCAGTTACAACAGATGCTGCCGGATATTTTGAGTTTTCAGTTGCTCCCAATACTTACAAATTAAGACCTCTAGTTAACCCATTTAGCGCCGCAAATAATGGTCAACCAATGCCCAATTATCCTGTGCCTGATTTCGCGACCATTTTTCATGCTGTTGAAAATATTCTAGTCGATGCCGATACTCAATCAGATGTGACCTTGCCCTTTGCGATCCTTTCAGGACAAACACTGGATAGCTTGGGAAATCCAGTTGCAGGGGTGAGTTTAACCACTCGGCATCAATTACAAAATGGCACGCAAAATTATTATTTAGATACTTATGCGGCGGATGCAGCAAGCAATGCAATTTCAGATATTGACGGTAATTTTTCTTTTGCATTATTTACCAATCAAGCGATCGATATAGCATTAATTCCACCGGTCGATCGTGCTGATCTTGCAGTTACCAGCGTTAATGGTTTTACCCTGAGCGGTGATACCAATCAAAATTTCATTCTAGCCGATGGACAAATGTTATCAGGTTATTTACGAGATAGTTTAGGTCGAGCGATTGATAATACAAAAATTACTTTACATACTCAAGATACCGATCAGCCAATAGGACGTGGTATTTTTACCGATGCCAATGGTTTTTATCAATTTCAGGTTGAGTCAGCCACTTATAAACTAAAACCTCACCTTAATCCATTTGGAAATTCTAATGACGGAGCAAATCCTATACCAGTTTATCCACTGGTTGATTTTGCGACTGTTTTATATGCGCAAGAAAATATCCTGGTGTCTGGCGCGACCAGTCAAGATATTACACTGCCGATGGCAATTTTAACTGGTGCAACAGTTGATGGTAATGGAAACCCTATAGCTGATGTAAAAATAAAAATAAGTCATATTCTTCATCAAAATCAGGTAAGTTATTATTTGGAAAGTCATGGTCTTTCTGATTTTACCCATGCAAAATCAGATGCCAATGGACAATTTTCTTTGGCGCTATTTACAGATCAACCAATGGACATTACATTTACGCCACCATTCAGTAATCGACAATTAGCGGCAACAAAACTAACTGGTTATTCGATAGCATCTGATAGCAGTGACACCTTTATCCTTGCAAATGCGTTTACTTTATCTGGATATTTAAAAGATAATCAAAATAATGCGATTGACCATGTTGCGATCAGTCTGCATGATGAAGTAAATAACCAAGCCGTCGTTCAACCATCAATCACCGACGCTAATGGTTATTTTGAATTTAAAGTTTCTGAAGGTGTTTATAAAGTTCGCCCTTATTTACAATCCATTAATTCGCAAGATAATACCGGCAATCCACTTTATCCTGTTCCCGATTATGCTGCGGTTTATTATATCGAAAATAATATTCAAATCAACGGCGATCAACAGATTGACATTACTTTACCTATGTCGGTTTTATCTGGCAAAACATTAGACGAAAACGGGGTAGCTGTTCCAGGTGTTAAGTTGCGAGTTGATCATGCTTTAGCCAAAAATTCGACTAGCTTTTATTTACAAAATGATGGCGATCTCGCTGAAAGTAACGCTGTTTCAAATTCCGACGGTGACTTTGCATTCGGTTTATTCAGCAATCAAATTACCGACATTTCTGTTAATCCACCTGCACTTTCAGGATTTGCAATTACTAATATTCAACATCAAATTTCGCAACCAACTAGCGAGCATATTTTTCTGCTTCATCAAGATACACCTCCCAAAATAATTACCGGGCCAACGATTACTAAGATCAGCGACCGTGCCGCTATTCTTGTTTGGGAAACAGATAAACCTGCTCGAGGAATAGTCCAATTATCTAATGGGACGCAGATCGAAACTAGTCGTTTAACAACTTATAATTGTATCGTTTTATGGGGACTTGAAGCTGGCACTTTATATACCGTGACGGTTCAGGCAATCGACAAGGACTCGCAAATGTCAGAGATTAAATCGACCACATTCACAACTCTGACAATTCCGACAACCATCGCACCGGAATTTGTAGATGGTCCAACGGTATCTAACATCACCGAAACAGAATTTGAGATCAGCTTTTGTGCTGACGGACCTGTGATTGGCGATGTTATTGTTGATGGTGAAGCCTATCCATTTGACGAACTAGATGTATGCCACAAAATTGTGATCGATAACCGTCAACCGAATACCGCTTACACATTCGTAGTAGAAATAACCGATCCTCTTGGCAATGGTCCAACATCCAGTCAACCGCAAACAGTAACGACTCTAACGATACCGGATATTATTCCACCAACCATTTTACTAACGCCGATTGTGATTGATATATCCGATTCCGAAGTAACTGTGTTATGGAATACCGATGAGCCAGCGACTAGCGGCGTTTCTTACAACAATGGCGAGCAGTTTCACGTAGTGAGTAACACTGATTTTGTGCAAGAACATTCTATGCAGTTAACTGACTTACTTCCAGAAACAGAGTATACCTTAACTGTTTCATCAACCGATGAACAAGGTAATGGTCCCACTTTAAGCCAGCCAATTACTTTTACAACATTAGCCACTCCGGATACCACTCAGCCAGTGATGATAGGTGCTCCGTTGATCCAAAATATTACTCACCAGAGTGTGGTAATCCGTTGGAACACCGATGAGCCTGCAACCACGGTTCTAGTAATTGGAACATCACCAGATGCGCTCAACCAAACTGAAACAAAAAGTGGGTTACGCACATTTCATAATTTGGCGATCACAGGATTAGAAGCAGATACCATTTATTATTTCCAGGTACAAACTCAAGATCCTTCTGGCAATTTATTAACCAGCGACATCTATTCATTTAAAACAAAAGTTGTTGGTCATCAAGGCGACCCTCATTTTATGCAAAACGTTGAGGTTGAAAATCTTACCAGCAGTTCGATCACAATAACTTGGCGAACTGATGTAAATGCCGATGGACGTTTGGTTTGTGTTGGCGGTAATGCAACTGTCGAAACAAATCATGCCAAACGTGTTAAAAAGCATCTGCTTACCTTAACCGGACTAACTGCAAATACCAGTTATGAGTGCAGCATACATTCGACCGATCATCAAGGTTATTCCGCAAGCCAGGTGATCAATAGCCAAACACCGAGTAGCGCTCAGCAATCGGTAAATCCACCTGCTGATCTATCTGCAAATTCATCTTCGAAGGCTGAAATTTTTTGGTCGATTTTAGCCAATCCACAAGCGCCGTTATCGGCTGTAGTAACCCAGTCAATAAATGATACAACGCCACCAGTAACGCCATCGTCACCAATCGCAAACGGATTTGGAAATCTTGCTACTTTTGAAGTTTCCAGTGATGAATTAACCGCGATACAAATTCAATATCGACTGCAAGGAAACAGCACATGGTTACAAACCGGCACGCTCGATTCATCAAGATCTCACTTGAGTGTCGTGAGTGGGCTAGTACCCAATAGCGATTACCAATGGCAGTTTGAACTTGCAGATTTTGCTGGAAATAAATACCAGAGCGAGGTTCTTTCGTTTAATTCTGGCGATGCAAATAATCTAAATGCTCCAGCCTTCAGCCAACAACCAGTGGTTAATAATGTATTAAAAGACTCCGCTTTGATTAGTTGGACTACTTCCGACTTTGCATTTGCTCAAGTCAACTTTTCTACCAATCCAAACGCTCTGTTAGACAAAGAGTCCAATGCCAGAATTGGCAGAAATCAAAGTTTATCCTTGGTACGACTAGAGCCTGCTACAATTTATTATTTGCAAGTTGTCGCTTACAATATTGCAGGCGTTGCTACACCTAGCGACGTGACTAGTTTTGTCACCGCAGCAATCAATAATAGCATTGATAGTGATAATGATGGTATACCCGATTCGTGGGAAATTCAGCACGGTTTTGATCCTCGAAATATCGCCGATGGTGGACAAGATTTCGACAGTGACGGATTAACCAATCTCGAAGAATACTCAGCCGAAACCGACCCCAATAATCAAGACAGCGATTCTGATGGAATGCCCGATGGATGGGAAGTGGATCACGCGCTTGATCCAAATGATGCTAGCGATGCCGATCTTGATGCTGATGGCGATGGTGTTTCAAATTTAAATGAATATTTGAATGCGAGCGATACGATTTCACCAGTGATTGAATTCACTCCAGAAATAACCGTCAATGCGACTGGAATTTATACCGCAATTCCCACCAGCAACGTCACAGCAACTGACGCGATTGATGGAACCGTTAGCGTAACGATTGATGGAAACGATCACCTTATGTCGGGTAGGCATATCGTTAATTGGATCGCACAAGATAACGCAGGTAATCGTTCGGTTGCATCACAAATCATTAATGTTCTGCCGCTAGCATTGATCACCCAAGCACAGCTTACCGCTGAAGGTAATACCATTGCTGTTAGCATGTATTTGTCTGGCGAAGCGCCAGAATATCCAGTAACACTAGAATATTCTGTCAGCGGCACAGTTGATTCGAGTGATTATTCTATCGACAATATTGCAGGCTTATCCAGTGGAACACTAACCATTAATCAAGGATTTACTGCTGAGTTATCGATTGCGATCAGCGAAGATCTTGTCGCAGAAAACGATGAACAACTACTGATCGCTTTTAGCAATCCAACCAATAGTATTTTGGGTGTGAACAATCAGCACACTATTAACATTAGCGAAAATAATATCGCACCAAAAGTTCGATTATACGCATCTCAAGATGGCAAACCAGTCACCACCATTACTCGTGCCGATGGATTAGTGCTCATCACCTCAGCAATAAATGATCCTAACCTATTAGACTCTCACACCGTCGATTGGTCAGCAAGTGACAGTTCTTTGGTTGATATTGATAATGACCCGACCAGTTTGACTTTCGACTCAGCGAATTTGCCGATAGGTATTTATTCAGCAACCGCCAATGTCAATGACAACGGTTCACCATCGGCATCGGTAGTCAGTAATCTGCAATTTAAAATAATTGCCGCTGCACCCAGTCTTTCTACAACGCTTGATTCTGATGGAGATGGGTTCACCGACGCTGAAGAAGGTTTTCAAGATTCAGATTTTGATGGAATTCCGGATCATTTAGACGCGTTAAATATTCCAAATGTGTTGCAGTCTCAAACCACGGGTGAAAATAATTCCAATTCAGGATTTTACTGGCTACAAACTGATACCGGATTGAATTTATCTTTGGGTGAAATTGCATTAAGTAGCTCAACCAGCGGCGCGCTAGTAGATAATCAGACATTTGAAAATAGTCCTCTTTTTGCCACTCACGGTGAAGACGATAACTACTTTCATTTCGGTGGATTATTTGATTTTGAAATTAGTAATTTAAACACTGCTGGAGATTCCGTGCAGTTAGTCATTCCACTCACTGAACAAATCCCTGAAGGGGCTAGTTATCGTAAACTGCATCCCATCAATGGCTGGCAAGATTTTGTTATCGATGGAAAAAACAAACTTTATTCTACCCAAGGGCAAGCGGGAATTTGCCCTCCTCCATCAGCTGCGAATTACTCTGAAGGCTTAACCCAAGGTCACTGGTGTTTTATGATGCTGATTGAAGACGGCGGCGCAAACGATGCTGATCAAATCGCCAACGGAACTATCGTTGACCCTGGAACGATTAGCGCTCCAATACCGGCTGTTTCGGTTGTATCAATTGCGGAAGTTTCCAACGTGACTGAAGGAGCTACCATTTCATTAACAGCAAATATTACCGATAACGGTAACACCATCACTAATTATCAATGGCAGCGGATCAATGGACCTTCGGTTAATATTACTAATGCTAATCAACTAAATGCGAGTATTGCCAATGCGCCCGCTGGTACGATTGAATTACAGTTGACCGTTACTGATAGTTTAAATCGAATTGCCTCTGCAATGGTTAGTGTGACGGTTACTGCGCAAGCTACTCCTCCTTCGACTGGTTCTGGTGAAGGTGGCGGTGGTGGATCAATCAGTGTTGGATGGTTAGTGTTATTTTTGTTATTACTTATGTTTCGTGTGGGAAATGTTCGCTCTCGCTCCCTCATGACCTGAAATACCAACCACACACGCCGTCCACATTTTTGATAAGTCAGTCGCCCGGCAAGCATGAAAAGCTAATACGCCAACAAAGGCGCTAGTTGACAACTCAACAAATAATTCAATCCGAACTCGTTTACTTTTCCAATTAATTTTATTGGATGTAAAAACTCTCACTCTAAAAATCTATGCCACCCAAAAAAATCGCAAGCATCACCACATAAATACAATTCTGAATAATACTAAAATTATTTGGGTCACTTTCTGGCATTGTTATTACGTTCACAAAAAAGCCCCGACAGGGATGCCAAGGCTTATTTCAAAGAACTCGTAAGAGTACACTAAAAATACTACTTCTTATCTGGACAAAAAAAATAGTTTTTTAAATATTTTTTTGTATTAGTTCAGACATCATGGTACGTCGATCAATGATATAAAAAGATAGAAAATCGCAAATCATCGGCAGGCACGAGCTGCATAGCTTTTGGCTGTCCGAGTGCTTTTTCCTTGTCATATCTCTAGTTTTTCTTCCGCGATTCCTTTTCCACTTTTTTACGCTTTTTACGAAACTCGCGATCTAACTCTTGATCTTTTATCCGTGACTCTTCAATTTCTTTTTTGTAACGTTTCTGTTCTTCGCGCTGAGTTTTCTCTCTATCCTTTCGGTTTTCACGATAGGATTCTTCCGATTTTTTCTCTTTTTTCTTTTCTATTTTCATTTCTTTACGTTTTTTGTGAGTTTCGCGATCTAACTCTTGATCTGTTTTCCGAAACTCTCGCTTTTCTTCTTTATAATGTTTCCGATCTTCACGCTCAGCTTTCTCTCTATCTTTTCGCTTTTCTCGATAGGATTCTGACTGGTCTTTTTTCTTCTCTCTTTTCATTTCTTCTTTGAGTTTTTTGTTCTCCTTAACTTGCTCTTTTTGGAATTTTCGAGACTCCCTGTTTTGTTCTTCACGGTATTTCTTACTTTCTCGTTGTTGCTCTTCTTGATGTTTTCTTTCTTCCTTTTCGTAATCCGCTGCTAACATAGTTATTGGAAGTGAAAGGATTGAAGCGATAAGTATTGCCTGTAAAAACTGTTTCATGTATTTCTCCTGTTCAAAGTTCAATTATCTACAACTTTTGCTGAACACAGTCTGAATATATTTAGAATATAACGCAGGCACTACAGGTGGAGGCGGGGCGTATAAAATGGTGAACCTCCCCCAGTTTATCAGACACTTTCAATCGAGTCCGACCCTTTTGGTCTTTCTTCCAGTCACCGGAATTGTCCTTTACTCAATACACCATCAACAACAAAAATATAAGAGGCCATAAAGCAATCAAACTTAGCTTTATACCCAAACTATGCCATTTTTTATTTTTCCATCTATAAAAAAACACAAGAAACAGTGTGATTAAACCCATAATAACACCAAAACTAGGTGTAACCATTAGAATGGTATCTACTACATCCGTGTAATCACCAGCCCAAGGTATTTTGCTATCCCAAGTTCGATTAACAAACAACACTATAACAAACCATATTGTAGAACTAACTGCGCCAACAGTCCCAACACCCCTTATCCATATTGATTCATGCTTGAAGTTCATGACTAAAACCTTTATAAAGCAAACGCAAAGCTGATTTAGCCTGTATTTCTACTCTAAATTCCAGCGTATTGTTAAATTTTATATTCTTCATCGTATACTTCGAAGGCTAAAGAAACATACTGTGTGTCTAGCAACATCATCCAAGCATAAGAAATACAATCTAGCCAGTTATCAATTTGCTGAGCTTGCATTTCATTAATAATATTGTTCCGTAGAAGCATACCATCTTTGTGTACAGCCCATGCCTTTCCTAAACACAATATTCCCGATACATCTGATACTAAGCTTTTACTTAAATTATCATTATTTTGTAAGGCTGGAGCAATGATTCTTAAGCATTCGATGATTTTATGGAAATTTTCTTCAACTAAACTCATTCCTTGATACGGTCTTAAGCTACCCAAAAATCCTGCTTGCCATCGTGGATCGTCTATATCTGAGTTACGTCCACTGTGAAAGCTTAATTCCTCTTTTGCTTGATGCTCATTCATTTTGTAATTTAACGCTTATATATTTTGTGAAGCGCGTATTTTGCGCTGAATCAATATCATGTACTTGTTTTAATTCTAAAGTCGGAGCCTTGAGGCTCCTCTTCGTCATATCAAATATGAATATGAGTCTCAGTAGATTCAGAGTTAGCAAGTTGTTTAAATATTTCAGAAAACTCAATGCAAGCTCGTTTGATTAACTTTAAGACAACGCCATCGCCACTCTCAATTTCATTCTCAAGAATTTCGAATACGTACTTCTCACCAGTATTATTATCGAACGGTATTTCCAAGACCACTTTTCCCTTTGTGCATGTAACTGATTGAATGCAGTAAATCTCATTAATGTTCAAACGAGCGTTTGACTGAATTCCGATTTTTTGATAGTTATCAGATGCTTACCTATCTCGAGCTTCAAGTCAACTGCGGATTTAATAAGATTTACTGCAATTAAATACAAATGCACTTTTTGTTCCCCTTTAAAATCAAGAACTTAAAATTACGTAGCGTCTCAATTACAGAACAACCTGACAAACACTCCACATGTAAGTAGCTTGAAATCATCCTAATAAAGGAAGACAGTGAAATAAATGAAAAGTGAAATATTACCTATTTTAATGAGAGTTATTTACTAGATATTTAACCTTTCTTTGCCATACACTACTTGTTGCACTTGAGATTTGGTTATATTACGGAGTTTCGGTGTGCTCTGGAGGGGGCAAATGATAAATGATAATACAAAAATAATAGTGACTAACTAAGCCCTTCTTAAAAGCGATCTTTCAATATCGCACAATAACTATCAATAATAAAAAGGATACACATAATGAAAATAAAATACACTCCTATTGCATTAGCCATAATGGGAGCAGTTTCAGCGCCCGCATGGGCTGCAGCAAATAACGACTCAGCTGATGTACGTTATCTAATTAAATATAAAGATAAACAGTACTCGCAAATGAGCGACGCTGTTTCTTTAGAAGGAGGCAAGATAAGAAGTCGATTAAATAAACATCGCATGGTGTCAGCCGACTTATCGCCTGCCGCTCTAAAAAAACTCCAATTACGTAAAGATATTGAAATCGAAGTAGATCCTATAAGGACTTTATCAGCTGAAAGTTCTCCTTACGGTATTTCCATGGTTGAAGCCAATTTGGTAAGCGATGCTCAAACGAGTAACATGACCGTCTGTATTACGGATACGGGCTATAGCTTAGGTCATGAAGATCTGCCTTCTTCTGGTGTAACTGGCGATGATAATAATGGCGCTGGCGCTGATACTGGTAATTGGTTTGAAGATGGTCATGGTCACGGTACCCACGTTTCAGGCACAATTGCTGGTATAGGAAACAATGGGGTTGGGGTTGTTGGGGTTAATCCTAGCGGAAATCTAAATCTTCATATGGTAAAAGTATTTAATAACGCTGGTTCATGGGGCTATGGTTCAGACTTAGCAATTGCGGTAGATCAATGTATCGCTGCTGGCGCAAATGTTATCAGTATGAGCCTTGGCGGTAGTGGGTCCAGTTCAGCAGAACAAGCTGCATTCGACGATGCAGCTGCAGCAGGGGTGTTGTCCATTGCAGCCGCTGGAAACAGTGGTAACTCTAGCCTGTCGTATCCTGCGTCTTACGATTCAGTTATGTCGGTTGCAGCGGTAGACTCAAGTGGTAACAAAGCGAGTTTTTCTCAATTTAATAGCCAAGTTGAAATAGCCGCGCCAGGTGTAGGTGTTTTATCTACTCTACCGGGCAATACTTATGCCGCATGGGATGGTACTTCGATGGCTACGCCGCATGTCGCAGGGGTTGCAGCATTAGTGTGGAGTCATTATCCAAGTTGTACTAGCGCTGAAATTCGTCAAGCAATTAATAAATCCGCCGAAGATCGAGGATCTGCAGGTCGAGATACCAGCTATGGTCACGGCATCGTCAAGGCAAAAGCCATGTACGATATGTTGGCGAGTGGATGTGATGTGGGACCAATCGATCCACCACCACCGCCTCCTCCTCCAGGCGAGCTAACCAAAGGTGTGTCAGTTGATAACCTATCTGCAACAACCGGTGATGATACTTTTTACACTATGGATGTACCTGCTGGTGCAACTGATTTAAGTTTTACAATGTCAGGTGGCTCAGGTGATGCGGATCTGTATGTTCGATTTGGCTCTGCACCAAATGCAAGCACTTACGATTGTCGTCCTTACGCAACTGGCAATAATGAAACTTGTAGCTTTGCAAACCCAAGTGCAGGCACTTATCATGTCATGATAAATGCGTATAGTAGTTATTCTGGTGTTAGTTTGGTTGGTGACTATACTGATGGCTCTGCGCCACCGCCACCTCCTCCAGCTGATATCACACTAGATGTAGTTCAATCGACTTCTGGCAGTACCGGTTATGCAAACCTATCTTGGAATGGGGCGACCACCTCTAAAGTAGACATCTACCGTAATGGTAGTTTATACAAAAGAACCAGTAATGATGGTCAATACCGCGATCGGATCAGAAGAGCCAATGGTAGCTATACCTATAAGGTTTGTGATGAAAACACCGACAATTGTTCAGCTAACGTAACAGTCACTTTTTAAACTGTTGCTGTTAGTTTTTTGATGAAAGGAGCCTTGTTTAGGCTCCTTTTTTCATTTCAGCAAATAAATAACAATTGATAGGCAAAAACTAATAATGCAAAACGCCTTCCCTCATTGCGATCAACGCTAACTGCGTTGTATTTTCCGCGCCTAGCTTTTCCATAATATGCGAGCGATGATTGTTAATGGTTTTAACACTTCGTCCTAAAACTTCAGCAATAGAATTAACCGACTCTCCATTGGCTAAACGCTGAAAAATTTCGTACTCTCGTTTGGTTAAATCCGTTACTCTTTGAGATCCTTCTGGATCAATGTTTTGATCCATTTGAATATCACTACTAAAATACTGCCCACCTTGCATCACTTTTTCAATCGCTTGAGCGAACTCATCTGGCTCACAGTTTTTACTTAAATAACCATTTGCTCCAATGGCCATAGCATGTGCAACAGATGTCGGATCATCACGCATGCTCAGAACAATTATTTTGCAATCGTCATTGAATGCATGTAAGCGCCTAATACCTTCAAGACCACCAATACCGGGCATAGCAATATCCATAACAACCAGATCTGGTTGTTGCTCTCGATAAATAGTGTAAGCCTGCTCAGCTGACTCAGCTTCTAAAACTATATGTTGGTATTGATCACGTAACAAATATCGAAAACCTGTTCGTACTACAGGATGATCGTCAACTAATAAAATCGTCAACTGTTTTGTCATTAGTGAGCGTCCAGATTTGTTTCGTTAAATGCATTTAAAGGTAAGTGCATACTGATATGTATATTTTTGTTACTAGTTTTATTCTTTGCGTTTATATGAAAGTCACCATCTAACACTTTTAACTGGTTCTTTATTCCAATGAGCGCAATCTCCTCATTTAGTTTATCTGCGGCTAACTCGGTATCAAAAACAAAATCGGCGAACAATTCGCTATCCACATTTTTTATCTCGAGTTGTAAAAAGTTAGCCTTTGCATAACGCGCAATATAAACCATTAAGGTCTTGATACAGTCAAACAAAACTCTTTGCGAATATATCTGACCATCTGATACAGAATCACCTGACGCAAAATCCTTTATTTGAAGCTCAAACGCCACTCCTCGTTTCTTTAAGCGTAACTTCTCTGAAAAATATCTAATTGCCGATTCAATTTCAAACGGTTCGCCAAAATTATCTACATCGTTTTCGAGCATTAAATCATAGGTAACCGAATAAACATCCGATGTCATCTGCAAGATAACTGTCGCCATTTCTTTTGCTTCTAGTAGTTTTTGATCTTGCCCATCGAGACGAATAATTGCATCAGCAAAACTTTTAGCCGCAACCAGAGACTGACCAAAATGGCTATGCAACCGACTTGCAATCGTCTGTTTTTTGGCTATATCTAAAGCAATATATTTTTTTATGTCGTCATCTTTCATTCTAATCTTCTGTTTTGTCTTGTCTAGTTTCAACTTAGCGTAACACATCTGCCCCATGGTGGTTTTCGATAACCTTTAATCACCCATATTACAGGGAACTCTGGTATCGTCGGCGGAAAGGGTCCTGCCCCATCTGTAAAATAGACTAACAAATCCGGACGAAGATTACGCTCGTCTATCCACTTAAAAATTGGTCTAAAATCGGTGCCGCCACCACCTAAAAGATAATCGGGAATTTCCATCGGCTGCCAACTCGGGAAATGCCAAGGTCCACTTTTAGATAACTTTAAATCGCAGGCATGCAAAGTCACATCCATTCCAGCTACTGATTTCATACTGTTTACTTCACTCACAAATTCAGATAATTCTTTTTCCTTAATTGAGCCGCTGGTATCTAATACCACTTGAACTTTTGAACCTCGACTGCGCAATCTCGGCAAAATGGCACTACCTTCCCGTCGTGATATTCGGTCATAACTATAGTCGTTTCTTGCGAGTGACATAAAATAAGGCGACAGCATTTCGCGCCAAGATATTTTTGGACGCATTAAACGATTAATCAAACGTTTAATGTGTTCACTCGCGTAACTGGTACGCAAAGCATGTTGCGCTGCTGAGGCTAGCCTTTGACGCCATTGGCGTGATAGTGTTTCCATGTTTTGATGAGTCAATAATGGAGGATAGGATGCCCAATCAGGATCACTATAAGACTTTAAATCGTCGATTATTTTCTCAGCTTTCTCTTTTCCTTCAGCATCCAAATGTGTATCCAGTGTTTTTCCTCGCGGTTTTTCGTCCAGCATTTTATAAATTTCTTCAGCACTTAATTTCGCCATCCGTCGATCGTAAAGTGCCTCCACCGGGCGAGCCATTCCTGCCTCGGTTAAGATGCCATTTACGGCTAAATCACAAGCAATGTTCCATCGATGTATATTGCGGCTTTTTCGTCTAACAAAATGCGATAGCGCACAATGCATCGCTTCGTGAGCAATAGAAAATCGAACTTCATATTCCTTTAATGAAACGATCCAACCAACACTAAAATAAATCGCGCGCGCGTCTGTCGCTATTGTTGGACACCAATTTGGGTCGGCGGGTTTTAATGGTAGCTTCATCGCTAGCACACCAAGAAATGGAAATTCCATAATCAATCGAGTCCGCGCAGCTTTTAAACGTTGCATTGCGGATTCGGTAACGGTGGTCACGATTGTTCTTCTCCATTTTGTTTCGTTATTTACGGCTATTCAGTTAATAAGCCGACAGTCTCTTTTGCCCAAGGCTTAAATTGATCAAGTTTAAAAAGTTCGTCATCTAGAATACGGTGTAGATCGCTCACAAGCATAACGCCCATTTCCCGTTGTGGAAATCGGTTAGCAAATAGTAAAATATTTTCTAATGTCGCTTTTTCTTTTTTAATGTCTTTAAAAGATTTCGCTCGCCTAATTAGGGCTGCGGCAACCGCATATTGCAGATCAACTTCATCAGGAATTTCAACATCTTCTCCCCGCAAAATAGTATCGATATCTGGAAGTTTATCCAAGTTTTCAATGTAAGCCATAAATTCTATGCCCGCAGCTTGTCCCACGGCGGCTTCTAAAGCAGCACTTAAGTGTTCGGGTACTTCAGCGAATTTTTTTAATGCTCGGTCAGCAAACTCCCATGTTCGCGGTGATGGAAAAGCGATAGGATTTAGATCTGAATTGTATTCAAATAATAACTCTGGTCTAAAACGTAAAAAACCAATGACTCGCTCGTCGATCCCGTTTGACAAAGCCCAGTTTACCCAATCGCCAAGATCAGCATCCAACTCATAATGTGAAAAACGATTGGCTAGCGGTGATGGCATCACATAGGCTACACCACGGTCGCCTTGCCGGTTGCCTGCAGCAAAAATCACCCAGCCATCCGGCACTTTGTATTCGCCTAATTGACGATCAAGAATTAGCTGATAAGCCGCCGCCGACACACTCGGTGGTGCGGCGTTTATCTCATCTAAGAAAAGAATGCCTTTGGAACCATGGCGTTCAATATCTGGTAACATTTTTGGAATAGCCCAATCAACACCACCTTGTTCCGAGCGAAATGGAATACCTCGTAAGTCGCTTGGTTCTAATTGCGATAGGCGTATATCGACCAGTTGAGTTTGTTTTTCTGATGCTATTTGCGCTACGATTTGAGATTTTCCAACACCTGGCGGTCCCCACAACATCACCGGGGTATTGCTTCCATCCTTAGTAGCCTTAAGCTCTTGTTCTAAAATAGATTTAATCAAAGATAGTTTCATAAAAGACCTTATATAATCATTTTAAGAAAAATGGGACTTTTTCCCAATGCTTTCAAATACCTTATTCGCTAAACTCATAATCAATGAATAACGAAACCATAAATAAATCATTCAAACGAACAATTTAGACTCAAGAGGCATAAACATCATGGCAATAAATAAAATACTATTAATAGATGACACTCAATCTCAAATTGAAGCATTTAAACAAGCTATGCCTACCACCAGCGCTAGAATTGTTACTGGAAATTCAGGACAAGAAGCCATCGATCTTTCTGTTTCTGAAAGTCCTGATATCATTTTTATGGACATCATGATGGATAATATTGACGGTTATAACGCTTGCCGTGAAATCACCAATAATCCAGATACGAAAGATATACCTGTTGTATTCGTTAGCAGCAAAGGACAACGCGCTGATCAAATGTGGGCAGAAAGACAGGGTGGACGAGCCTTGTTGACTAAGCCGGTAAGTACCGAACAAATCGAGGAACAACTCAAGCGTTTTGGATAAAACGGCGTTATAAATTTTTTTCAATTCAGGCGGCTTAAAAATTAGGTTAAGCCGCGTTTTCGATATTATCATTTTGATAATGCCGCAGCGCCAATATATAATCCCTATAGCCCTCATTACACAAGTCCGCAAGATTAATCACACTGACAATTTTATCTTGATGCATAAAAATAGAATCTAAAAGCGGTATCATAATCTCTGGAAACTCATCTGGAACTTCGCACATAGATTCATCACTCACTTCAATTTGTTCAACTCCTGTATACAATTTTATTGCTGCATATTGTATGCTTTGCCCTTCATATTCTTGATAAGCGATAACGGCAATATTTTTTGAATCCAGAGGCTCGTCACCGAGCAATACACTAAGATCCATTACTGGAATAAAGTTACCACGCCAACTAAGCACTTGATTACAATAATCAATCGAGCCGGGAACCAATTTGATTTCTGGTTCCAATATATATTCCGCCACCACTACCTGGGCAACGGCGATATTAAATGATTGACTTACAGCCAGTAACCAAGCCGATGTGGTTTCTGATTGCTGTTCGAGTTCAGGCATGAAGCTTTTCCTTTGTTTGATAACGACTAATAAAGCGATGCAAAAGATTTGCGGTAGTCAACAATACCAATTTCTCATCATATTGACACAGGGAGGTAATTGCCGAATTCTCGCCTCGCATAAAAGTCGGTACTTCTTGAATTTTACTAATAGCTTTTGAGATTTCGGCTTTATCTATTTTGCTGCATATAATTGAAAAATAATTTTCTTCATCATCTGTTTTAAATCCAATGCAATAATCATCACGCTTCAGCTCCGATGGTAACGGAATGGGTTTTAAGTGTTGAGAAAGTTGATAGGTTGGTATGCGATTCCTATCAAAAAGAAAGTAACCTACATTTCCTTGTGACGATGTTACCAATTCAACTGACGATGCTTGATCGATGGTTAGCATTTCTGATTGCTTTACCGCAATACATATATCAGCAAATTCAATTAAGCTGTAAGTACTATCAACTAACTGCATTATTGCACACCACTCTTAATTTGTTCGCTCAATAAAACCATGAGATCCTCTGGAACATAAGGTTTGGTAATGTAAGCATTTACACCAGAATTTATCGCTTGATCTCGATGTTTTTGCATTGTTCTGGAAGTGATCATTACCACCGGAAGTGCCGAGAAATTTTTATTAGTTCGGATATACGAAGCCAATTCCAACCCATTCATTCGAGGCATTTCTAAATCAGTTAAAACTAAACTGGGCAGATCTTTGTCTAATTCTTTGAGCGCTTCTAAACCATCTCTAGCAAGAATGGGTTTATAACCCGCATCACTTACTAACTCGGCAAGACTATTTCTTACGGTGAGCGAATCGTCAACGATTAAAATTTTGCTGACTTCGCCCACATCCATTTCTCGCGCCGTTACACGCCGTGCCACAACACTTTGCATTCCAACACGAATTAATTGTGATAAATCAATGACAGGAACAACTTGACCGTTACCTAACAAAGACACTCCAGAAATTCCGTCAATATCGCCTACATACTTACCACAATTTTTAACCACCAATTCAAAAGTCGAAACCAAATTATCAACAAGAACCGCTGTAGTCTGATCATCAACCTGGATTAAAATAACTGGTTTTTGGTTAAGCATTTCAATATCGTCAAGATCCAATTCTGGAAGACCTAAAAGCCCGTTCAGTGTTTTGACGGGGTAAGAATCTCGAGCCAGGCGATAGCTGAGCATATTACCAAATTTTCCTAATTCGCCAGTTCCAGGAGTTAGTATTTGTTCCAACGCGTTACTCGGGATCGCATATTGCTCACTTCCAGCGTCAACCAATATTGAATGATTGGTCAACAAGGTTACTGGAATACGCAGACTAATTAAAGTTCCACCCGTTTGGTTATCACCAATATGTAAACTACCTTTAAGCCCGGTAACAGTATCGTTAACCACATCCATACCTACACCTCTACCAGACACCTGGGTAGTATCCGTTCGAGTAGAAAATCCGGGAAGCAAAATTAAACGGGCGATTGCATTATTATCCATTTGTTGGTCGTTGATCAGATTTTTTTCGATTGCTTTATTTAAAATCAAATCATAATTAAGTCCCATTCCGTCATCTATACAGCTAACCGTTATGTGATTACCTAACTGCTCAAATGTTAACTGAATTTGCCCGATGGCTTGTTTACCCTTATCTAAGCGTGCTTGTTTTTCTTCAACTCCATGATCCACAGCATTTCTAAGTATGTGCATTAATGGATCGGCCAACTTAGCCAGTACATCACCATCGATTAGCAAATCTTCTCCGATAATTTGTAATTCAGCATCTTTTCCTGTCATTCTTGATGCTTGCCTTACCGATCTTTGCAAGCGACCACTGATAGTGCTGACCGCAACCATTCGAGTACTCATGACCATGTCTTGTAGTGCACGATTAAGGCGGCGCTGTTGCACAAAAATCGTTTCTAATGAACTAACATCGTCAGTGATTTCACGGGCTACAAATCGGGTATCGGCGACAGCTTCTATGTAACTGTGAGTAGCGCCATAAAATTCATTATATTCATCCATTTCTAAGCTATCAAAATCAGATTGAGATGCACGTCCATTAACTACCTGTAGTCGATTTTGTTGATTTGAAACACCTTTTACATTCACTAAGTCTTCTAATTCAAAACGTCTTGTTTGCAAAACGTCATCAAGGTTACGCATATGCGTACCGCGATCAGAAAGCCCTTGGAGTTTTTCTAAAGTTTCTCCCAAAGAAATAGAAGCTTCACCTACCACATTCAAAATGTTGTCGATCAGATCTCTTGGTACTCGCAACATTTCTGTTACCACGGGTTCGGCAGGCTGTTGTGTATCTTTTTTCGAATCGGCTAATGATCCCGAATTTTGTTGAGCTACATTATCGATTTTTTCTCTTTCAACCTTTTTTCTTTTGAAAATCGGTTTAACGTTACTTACTTTAATTTGCAGTTCAGAAACTTCATCAAGTGCACTTTTGCTAGTGAATGTCAGGTTATCTTCTGCGAGTTCTTCATCCTCACTAAAGATTTTTTCAGAATTTGTTTCAACATTTAGCTCGTTATTTACTTGCTCGTTTTCAGTTAAATCCGAAGAAGTTATCGATTGGTTGATCGTTTCTAAATTTTCATCTTCTAGGGATTGGTCAATTGTTTTTGTTTGCTCAGCTACTTCTGATGCATTTGCGACGCTAGTATTGATTTCGAGATCTTCATCTATATCAATATCTATATCGAGGTTTATGCCATCTGCTGCAAGTTCATCGCTCTTGTCAGCTTGCTCGACGTTTGCTTCGGACAAGTCATTATTTTTAGCATTTTTATTTTCAAGCCGATTGATCCAGTCTAGCAATGATTGTACAACTTCTAACGAAGATTCAGGTGCATCTGCACCAATTTCAATCGCTTCAATCATCATTTCAATCGTGTCGGCAGCTTCTTGCATCACGTAAGCAAGATCTGGCTCGGGCACAATGTTATGATTGAAAATATATTCAAAAATATCTTCCAGGTAGTGAGCCAAAATAGCGACGCCGCTAACACCTAACAAATTGGCTGAACCTTTTATGGTATGAGATATTCGCTGGGCACTCAGTATATTCGTTTGTACGTCTTCGCCTTTAGCTATATGCCCGATTGCAGTGGTTAAATTCTCAGCGTAATGCGGAGACTCCACGAAAAACGCATCGATCAAATCTGGCGTCGCATCACTCGAAATTTGCAGACTGACTTGTTCAGGCGAAACCGTTGTTTCTCTGGCTTCGGTTTGAGAATCCTCATCCAATTCAGACTCTTTCACTAATGCATTTAATAATGCCCGTTGTTTGGTATAGTTTAAAGGTTCAAGCCATCCAGTTAAACTGGTGAGTTCTAAAAGGTCGAGGCATAAAGAATCGTCTTGAGGTTCATTTAAGTGTGCAACAAAAACCGGTAAAAATTGATCGAGTAATTCTAAACGTTTTTGTCTGTGATCTTGAGTTAATGGTGACAGATCGACCAGGTTATCGGCGAGAAACTTACACACAAATTCGATACCTTCATATCCCGAACTAGTTCCCGCTTCTTGCAGTTTTTCTAGTTGGGTATAACAATCGTGACTAGCCTGTTTAATTTCATCCATTTGCTGCAACGAATTCATTTCGAGCATATCTTTAATGACGGGAGATAAAGCTGAAAACTCCTTCGCCAAAATTTGTGACATACTAAGCTCAGACGAGTCAAATGCATCTTCTTCAGCAAGAATATCATCAAAATCCATTCCATCTGACCAAGGATCATTCTCGTCTGAAAAAGGATCGTCTTGGTCTTCAAGTTGAGCAAAAGATTCATCTTCTTCGGATGGCTCTAACACCTCAGGCTCTGCGTTTTCCCATTTAACTTTACTCCAATCCGACTTTGGTGTGTCAATATTTTTTAAATCATTTATTGCCGATTCAACCGCTTGCTTTTCTTCTGGTTTAAGTTCTTGGGCTGCTTGTTCTATTGACTTTAGTTCGATTGGTTGTTCTTCATTTGTGTCTGAAACTTGTTCTTCTGAGTCGTAGGTTTCTAACTCATTTATTTCTAATTCAGTGATTTCAGATTCAACTGTTTCTAAATCCAGAGTATCTAAATCGATCTTATCAAAATCGGCTGTTTCCAGTTCGTTTGTTTCTAACTCGCTAGTTTCTGACTGACTAAATTCAGGGTCGTCAGTTTCAGAATCCGTCCAACCTAAATCATCTCCATCAAAGCTTGTTTCATCTATCGCGGATACACTATCTAACTCACCAAACGCAT
>Ga0316205_10002067_pt1 | contig 22197 bp, 23 predicted proteins | sample 3monthpyrite_MG_FD_204941 | JGI IMG/M metagenome (GOLD analysis project Ga0316205, IMG submission 204941) | Microbial mat bacterial communities from mineral coupon in-situ incubated in ocean water Damariscotta River, Maine, United States -... | ecosystem: Environmental > Aquatic > Marine >... | reverse complement strand
TCTCGTTATACATTGCAGGAAAGCGTGACAGATGAAGAACGATATATTTAGGGGGAGATATGACGTATGTCAGCTTTCGGGTGATTAATATCAATGGTCGCTAATGGATAGCTTGAGACCATTATTAGATTTATCAATAGACTGCTTGGAGTCGTTTTCTGTTCCTGGGCCAGATGCCACCCAATATCCATTATCAGACGAACCCCGGTTCTCGACAGACTTTACTACTGTAGGCTATTACTTTTTATTTATATAGCAGTCACGCAATAAATTCTGCATGGCTGCTAAACCGATTTCTCTGGCTTTGCGGATGTTTCGCTCAGGAATATCCTCCGCTTCCATGTAATTTTCCAGCGCCTGTTCCAGGCTGTCTTCTCTCAATAGGTGTAGCATCGGGTATGGTGAACGGTTGGTATAATTCGCAGGGTCATCGGCAGGTGCATCCTCAAAACAGTAATCAGGATGAAAGCTGGCCAGCTGGTAAATGCCTTCGTATCCCTGTTCAACGATTAATTGCTGTGCAATATCGATTAAGTCAAGAAAATCATCCCAGTCTTTGAATTGAGCCGGGTAAATCAGCAAGCTGGTTTCAATGGATGCCGTTTCATCGAGTCGCTTGCACTCCTGGATCACGTTAAACAAGATGTCTTCCATCATAAGATCACGATTGACATGGAAGTGAATGCTGCCGCGTTTTAATTCTCGTTGGGCAAACGGGCAAAAATTATTCTTAATGACCACTGTTTCAATCCAGTGCCGGGTTTCCTTGATGTATCGTTCTTCTGTCATGACATATCTCCCCGGATATCATACCGGTTTCTATTGGCCGCATCATCATTTAGAATAGGGTGTGTCCCCGTTGCCGCCTGAATGAAATTAGTATGAACAAAAAAATTCTCCTGCTCGTTATCATCACTGCTACCCTGATTATATTGCCGTTTTTATCCCAGGAAAGAAAGCTTCCTGATAGTGGTTATCCGTGGCAAATCGAGTTACATGAGGATGGCCTTTCCACCGTGTTTGGTCTCACCCTGGGCCGCACTACAATGACAGAAGCACGCAATATCATTGGTGAGGGTGTAAAGCTGGCACTATTGAGTACTGATCAGGGTGATGCCGGTATTGAGATGTATTATGGTAATTACACCGCGGGCCGCCTGTCCGGCAAGTTGATTATTGTAGCTGACTTGACGAATGATACTCTCGCCGGCATTCGTCAACGGGCGACACGCTCGGGTGGTGCCAACAGTTTTCGCATTTATGTTGATGATTTACCTGTCGTCATGCGGGCACCGATCAAGACGATCACCTTTATTCCCATTGTTGACCTTGATAAGGAATTGGTTATCAGCCGATTTGGTCAGCCTGAAGAGATTATTGTTGGTAAAGATAAGCTCAGTCATTTTCTTTATCCCGCAAAAGGTCTGGATATCATCCTCGACAGTGAGGGTAAAGAAGTATTGCAATATGTGCCGCCCGGCCGCTTCCAGCAACTTCGGGCTCCATTAGATACTTGAAACCTTCTGGGCTATCGTATGGGTAATGGATTTCTGGCCAGGCTGCTGAAAATATAATTATTATCACAAGTAAAAGATCGCCAAATGCCGATCTTTTACTTTCAGGTGAGTTACTTGGCCTAAAAAAACTACAGCGTGATGATCTGGTCAGGCATATTACCTGCCAGCGCACCATACAGATTCGGGAAGCACCCGATAGTGGCGCCATCAACAAGTTTGCCGTCAATTTCCCTTTCATAGCAGCATTGGTCACAACCCATCAGTAATATACCTTGCTCACTGGCGACCTTTGCCAGTCGTTCACCCAGCGGGTCGCCTTTAACCAGAACATAGTTATTATCTTCAAAGAAAAACATACCGGCTACCTCTACGCCATGCGTCCCGTTTTCCAGTTGTGGCAAAATCATTTTACCCAGTTTGTAAGACACAGTGTGGCCCTGTGATGAAAATATATAAGCGACTTTCATAGTATGACTCCCGTTATTATTGGTGGTTGAAGGTGGTTTTATGATGTTAGCAGTTAAAGCTAAGGAGCTTCTAATCAATTCTGGATTGAGCAGGTGGTGAGATGACTATTCTGGATCAAGACAGGCGAAACTCTTACTAATAGCGGGCGATTAGTAAGAGTTTCTTTGATGAGCCAGTAATATTTCAGCCGCCAGAAGCCAATTCACGAATTGATCAGAAGCTCCTTTATATGAGTCACATGCGTTTGCAGTGAGGAATTATTCATTCTAAAGTGTTTTGACAAATTCAAGCATTTCTCCGGCATGCCCATCAGCATTCACGCCATACTCAACTTTTGCCAGGTTGCCTTGTTTATCAATGACAAACGTAGAGCGTACAATGCCCATTTTTTTTACGCCATTTTTTTCTTTTTCCTGCCATACGCCATATGCCTCACAGATCTCGCCAGCAGTATCAGCCAGCAAATCGAATGTCAGGCCATATTTGTCAATAAACGCGCGATGACTAGCGCAGGGGTCCTTGCTAACCCCCAGGATAACCGTATCAATATTAGCAAAGTCCTGGCCCAGTTCAGTAAACTGGTTAGCTTCGATAGTGCATCCGGGAGTATCGTCCTTGGGATAGAAATACAGCACCACGTTATTTTTGCCTGTGTAATCGGCCAGTTTGATGGTTTTATTTTCCTGGTTCACTGCAGTGAATGAGGGAGCTGCCTGCTTTTCATTTAACATGTTGTTCCTCTGGTTGATCTAATGGTTTATTTAAGGATTGATGAAAGACATTTGCATTATTCGCATTAGGTATTAGTTGAATATTAGAGTAACTAGCGATAATCAGCACGAATAAATTATAACTTACTGATTAAATTATTATTTAATTACAGTCAAAGTCTTATTTCTCGAATAAATAGATTTATACGATTAAAATAATATAATTAATCGTCTAATCCTATTAATATAATAACTTATTAGAATCAACAAGATAATAACAAATTATACAGAGTGTAGATGCTGTTGAGTCATCTGCCGGTCTTTTAGTAGCGTATTTCCCGGTTGCACTGACATTACCTTCATTACGCATTGAAGCTCATCTATGGTGATGCTGATAGATCAGCGTAATGTGCTCACGGTAGCATCGGTAACCTTTGACTTCCTTGCTATATTTGTTGCAGAAGGCGTACAGAGCTGCGCCAATAGTACATATAATTAACTAAATATAAGCTATTAAAAACAATGATATAAGCTATATGACCAGCCGTGCCATGCATTTCCAGAAGTGTATTTATAAAAATTATTAAAGTTAATCAGCATTTAACCGTTACAGTATCTGAATATGCCAATAATCTAATGGAATTTGCTATGAAACTGACTACAATAATTGCATCAATCGTGACTACTTTAATCATTACCGGGACATCATTTGCCTCTGAATTCGATCAGGAGCAGAGTCGACAAGTCAAAATTGCACAGATGACATCGACCCCGGCTGTGGTCATGCAACAACTGGCCGATCAGGGTGATATAAATGTTCGGGCAGCTATCGCCTCAAATCGTGCTGCCAATGACAGCATATTGCAGCAGCTGGCACTCGATGAAGATTCAGATGTCCGTATGGCTCTGGCGCTTAACATCAATGCACCCGAAACGGCCAAGTTGATACTGGCAAATGATAAAGATGAAAATGTAAGGCTCCGTCTGGCGAAATGTGGCTATATGTTCCACTCAGTTTTAACCATACTGGCGACGGATCCATCAAAACATGTCAGACGTCTGGTCGCGAAAAACCATAACGCCACCGATCATATACTGGCAATGCTGGTAAATGACCTTGATGTAGAAGTACGTAAAAATGTAAAAAAACACCCGCTTTATTCAGCAGAAATAATTGAGCTGGCTTCTGTTTCAACGACGCTTTACTCAACAAATTAATAGCGTGTAAAAAGCATAGCTTGATTGAACATAGCACCGGGTTAGGGGGCTGTGCTTCCAGTTGTTGGCGAAGATATAGCTTAACCCGGGTTTTTCTGCGATGCTCTGTCATACCTTCTACTATATTAGCAGGCAATGTTTAGAGACGACACGGGTAACAGTTTGTAAACTTGCAATAGAGATAGTGAATCCCTGGTAATGAGGGAATTTACATCGTCATCAATACATGTAAATAATTAACAGATCGAGGCTATAGCCACAAACAAGCCTAACATCAGGGGGATATCCAGTATAAATGACCAGATCACGCCCAACAAAACACCCTGAACGACACGATAATTACCCGGCCATTTTTTTTCATAAAATAAAAATATAATCAGCCACCACTCAAAAATTCTCAGTAATATCAATAATGCAAAATAAAGGCCTGTATCTTCTCCTCCTATAGGAGAGCGACCCATTGATACATTTAAAAATGACAGGAAAAATGCATTATGTGCAATGCCTAAAACAACACCGATCGCTGTTCGAATCAAACCGACTTTCCAGATATTATTTTGCAGAAAGAAAAGTGAATTGAGGTATTTGGCGAACAGGGAGTATCCCGTTACTTTGATTAAAGCATAGATTGCAGTTCCGGATAGCACGGTAGAAAAATCCATATCATCAATTCCATGCATCCTTGATCGAGTCGGTAACAGACTTATAAAGCCGGAATGTCGTGACGTTATGTGTTCCTATGCGGGTTTTCATAGCCCGAGTATTTAATACCGGATAATAATGCCATTTCACGGTGCCAGGTGGCCAAATCATTTTTATTAAACTGGTTTAAATGATAATGCCCGCAAGCACGTGCCATAACTTGCATTAGTTCTATTGATGCATTGAAAAAATTATATAACTGGATCGATGATTTTTCTACATCCAGTTTTTTTCTTAAAGCTTCTTTTTGTGTTGCAATGCCTGAGGGACAGTTATTGGTATTGCACATTCTTGCTGCGACACAACCAATAGCCTGTATTGCGCTATTGGAAATTGCAATGCCATCAGCGCCCAGTGCCAGTGCCTTGACGAAGTCGATGGGTACACGTAAGCCTCCAGTGATGATGAGTGTCACGCGACCACTGGCGCCTTGTTCATCAAGATAACGGCGCGCTCTTGCCAGCGCTGGGATGGTCGGGACACTGATATGATCCCTGAACATTTCAGGAGCGGCACCCGTACCACCACCGCGGCCATCTAGAATAATATAGTCAGCACTGGCATCGAGGGCAAATTGAATATCCTTTTCAATATGATTGGCGCTCAGTTTAAAACCAATGGGTACTCCACCTGTTATTTCCCTGACACGTTCAGCGAATTTTTTAAAATCAGCCGCAGTTGACAGGTCCTTGAAAGTAGGTGGTGATACTGCTGGTTGTCCTTCTGATATGCCTCTAACCTGAGATATTTTACCGATATTTTTATTGCCTGGAAGGTGGCCTCCCGTACCGGTTTTTGCGCCTTGTCCGCCTTTAAAGTGAAAGGCTTGAACTTTCTTTAATAGTTCTTCCTTGTAGCCAAAGCGAGCACTGGCGAGCTCATAGAAATATCGTGAATTTGCAGCCTGTTCTTCAGGCAGCATACCGCCTTCACCTGAGCAAATGCCGGTGCCAGCGAGTTCAGCGCCCATAGCCAGTGCAATTTTTGCTTCTTCAGATAGTGAGCCAAAACTCATATCAGAAACAAACAAAGGAATTTTTAATGTTAAAGGTTTTCCGGCCTCTGGCCCAATAACCAGCTCTGTACTTACATTCACATCTTCCATCAAGGGTTTGGTTGCCATTTGTGCGACCATTATTTGCAGGTCATCCCAGTGTGGTAGTTCGTGGCGCGGGACGCCCATCGACGTCATTGGCCCGTGATGCCCAAATTTGGACAAGCCATCTTTTGCGAGCTGATGAATGAATTCAACAGTGGGCTCTTCAATGGTAGCAACAGCAATCGGCATGTCAGACATTGACGACTGAACCCCAGGACCTTCTTGTCCTACCTGCGTTTGACTGAATTGTTTATGTGTGCCATCACAAAATGGTTTATTACCTGTATGTTTACATGCACACAAATAAGCTTCTTCGTCTTTATCTGCAACAAATGCATAGGGTTTAAATGACGTACCTGTATGTGAGCCGTCGCAAAAAGGCTGATTTTTTGATCGACCACAAGTACAAAAATGATATTCCTGACCTTGAGAAAGATTTACCTTTACCGGTTTGTTATCTGCGATGATGGGATTGTTCATATCCTGTTCTCAGTCATGTGTGTAATGTAATAATAATCAGGCCATTAAAATGGACTGCATGAATAATGTACGTGGTTCAATTTACATGCCAGCATGATATGCATTTCATAATTTATTTAACCACTCTAATGCTTCACTCATGCTGCGATATACTCTTGCTTTGGTATGACCTTGTTGCGTCCTAAAAGCTTCGAAGATTCTCATTTCATTATAAGCATTGTCATCAGGCGCGATAATGGCCAGTTTGCCTGGTTTGATAAATAGGGTCTTTCCATATTCAGCGATATCATCTATTTCATAAATTTTTAGATCAAGCTTTATATTTGAAAGATCCCAGAGTCGTTTTTGATAGGGGGTGGTTTTCTGCCATATCATCTATAGCAGCTTTAATATCGTTGTATATTGGCGCATTTATAAAATGAACACTTGTAATTCCATTTAAATATTCAATTTTAAAGTTTTTTGACATAACAAAATTCTATTATAAGAGTCTGGCGCAATTCAAGCAGACCGTAACACAGCCTGGTGGTCCTGGTAAAGTGAGCTAGCCAAGTCACAAATGATGCTTTGTGCTATTGCCCGGCATTGGCGAATTGTTATTTGTTTACACATGAAATACTTGATAATTATTGGGTATTTCAAGCTGCTTCTTTTGATTTTTAAGCTGGTAGGATGCCAGCAAAAACGGAATTGGAATTGAGGTGCCTGGATCATTTTTGGCCATTAACTGAAAATGTAGATGAGGTTGAATAGTATTACCAGAGTTACCAACCCGGGCGATTAATTCATCGCCTGTAACATGTTGTCCCCTCTTAACTAAAATGCTGCCTTTTTTCAAATGGGCCAGTAACGCAAATATGCCGTGATCAGACTCGATAATAATGTGATTACCTAAAAAGAAATTGATTTCCTGATTTTTATTTCTTCGTGCCTGGATCAATCCTTTAAATAAGTCGCGCAGTAAATTAAGTCTGTAGCGATCATCGATATTGTTTGTGGTTTCGACAACAGTGCCATTGAATGGAGAAAATACCTCTTTATCCCAGGCATATGTATGGGTGACTTTTAATTGATAAAACAGATGTAACACCAGGCGAGCAGGGTGATAGGGTAAGCCTTTATTATCTACTGCCACAAAGTCCTTGGCATCAGGGTGATGCCCCGGTGGGTTCATAAATGACCAGGTTCCTTTCACAGGGCTCTGAATGATAACGGCTTTCATTATTATCTCTATCAGGGTTGCACGCCAGCTGATTTAAACGTCTTGCTATATATCCGTTTTATGAGAGTTTTTATCATTAATGACACTTTTAACAAGCTTTGAAGCTACTACTAAAACAGCCACCATAACCAATACGTGGCCAGCAAGCTTTCCTGTAAAATAAGCTGTATTTTCTTCCATGTGTCCCTGGATCAGACCAGAGGCAATAAAGTAAATTGACACCAATTGTGCCAAGGCCAATAGCATGCATATGCCTGCACCAATGTATTTTAATGCTTTCATGTTATATGGTTACATATTCCAGGGTTGCAGAAACACCCGTTGTCTGTTGTTTAATTCAATGGAGAGCATAAAAAAATTCTCCCGGGTCAAAATCGGGTCTGTTTGTTTATTATTGTCAATTATATGTGAAACTGCTCTGTGTTACGAAATCTATTCAAAAAATTATCCGCAGACAATTATATTGGCTGTATGCCAGGGTAGCAGGGTTTGAAGTGCAGGCGTGGAAGTCAATTCCTGGCTAAGTAAGTGTAGCCCCGGCTATCCATCTGATTGTTTTTCTTTTAAATGTTCGACATGTTCTATCAGCGTGTCAACGGTTGCTTTCAATAAATCGAGTTCGTCAGCGGTAAGATCATTCAGTTGCTCAAGGTTGTACTCGATTGTATCGATAATCTTCTTGTGAGGGCGCTGCATTGGTCTCATAAAATAGGTAGTAATAGTTGCTACGATAGTTCCGAAGAACAACATTGAGCCAATGACTATCCATAATCCACCCACTAAACGAGCGGTACTTGAGACGGGCGTATCAGCGATTCCCGCAGTAGAAAATGCAGCCACTCCCCAATACAATGCTTTTCCATATGAATCGATAGATGTTCCTTCGAAACCTTGCTCCGCAAGATACAATCCAGCAGAAAATGTCAGCCATAGTAAAATTAATAAAAGTACCATTTTTGTAAATGGAGTATAAATAGAGATATCCTTAATAAATCTCTTTAACCGGGCGTGACGACTTATCCTTTTCATTACTTGCCTACCTCATTAAAAGAATTATTATGTTTTGTGACCAGGTCTTATATTTTCCCGCAGTTCTGATCTTATTGTAGAAACCGGATGAGCAATGTAGCAGGGTGGTGCTTGTTGTCTTCACTATAAGCAAAATAATACTGCATTGTCATTCGCGACACAGTCTCGTCTGTTTCATTAGTATAAGGGAAAAAGCAAAAATTCTATTTATATCTTCAAGCGTAAGTGTTTGTTGTAAATTATTTTGCCGGCGAACAAACCGGGCAGGCTGGATCTTTCTTTAGTTTTATTGTACGCCATTCCATGGTGTTAGCATCCAGTAGTAATAATTTTCCATTAAGGTCTTCGCCAAAACCGGCGATAATTTTTATGGCTTCGACTGCCTGTATGCTGCCGATAATACCGACGACCGGGGCGAGCACGCCATTGGTGCTGCATGACTGGTCGAGTTCGCCTTCGTCTTTATACAGGCAGTGATAGCAGGGGCTGTTATCGAGGTCATTACGGAAAACGGTGACCTGTCCTTCCAGTCTGATAGCGGCGCCGGAGACTAATGGTGTGCGTGTCTGCACGCAGGCTTCATTAATCATGAAGCGGGTTTCAAAGTTATCACAGGCATCAATAACGACATCGGCCAGTTGAGCCTGTTCAATCAGGGCTTGCAGGTCAAGCCGTTGTGGAATGCCAATGATATGACATTCCGGATTGATGGCTTGCAGGCGTAGCCTTGCCGAGTCGACTTTGGCGCGACCAATATCATCAGTGCTATGGATGATTTGTCGTTGCAGGTTGCTGAGATCAACTTTATCATCATCGACCAGTGTGAGTTCGCCGGCACCGGCGGCGGCCAGATACAGGGCCACGGGTGAGCCTAGCCCGCCCATGCCGATGATTAGTATCCTGGCTTTGGATAGATGCTGCTGACCTTCAATGCCCATTTGCGGCAGCATGATCTGACGGCTGTAACGGAGTAGTTGTTGATCATTCATAGGTAAGCAGGTTAAAGGGAAAAGCGCGATGGTACAAGTTCGGAATAACGGGTGATGGCTGAATTATTTAAAGATATTTACGCCAGTGTTGCGGGCGGTCGTCGCGGCAGCCATGTTGCAGACGGTCATAGCGATTGATGAATATCTGTCGTGTGGAATGGTTTTTGTGACAGCCCATATTGTCACATTGTATTTCTTCGGTGTAGTAATAAAGTGCTCGCTTGAGTTTGTACAGCAGGCTGTTATCGAGATGAAAGCCAAGTTCGATCAGTGTCTCTTCCATCAGCTGTAGTGAGATATGACGGATATCATAACTGACTGCGAGTTTATGTGTGTCAATCAGTTCAAGATGGAGAATGCCCTTCACATCGCTGAAAAAAAACAGGGCGCTGCTGGCTTGTTCAGGGTCTGCATGCAGGCTGCAGAAAGCAAGCTCACGATGTTTAATCAAGTCATGATTCGATTCATCCATGATTTGATTCTAGCGCACTTGGATTAATATTCTAGCCCTGATGTTGCTTTTTATAGCATCCGCTGCTAATACGCGGATGTCCGGAAAGGTCGTTAGCGTGGCTGACTTCTGTAAAACCATGCTTTAAAAACAAATGCTTAACCGCTTCTGCCTGGTCATAGCCGTGCTCTATCAAGAGCCACCCATTCGGTCCTAGATAAGAGCCTGCCTGTGCAATGATATGGCGAATATCATCCAGACCGTCTATTCCTGCACTTAATGCTGTGCGTGGCTCATGGCAGACATCGCCTTGTTGCAAGTGTGGATCCTGTTCGGCGATGTAGGGTGGGTTGGAAACGATAACATCAAAGGTTTGTTGCTCAAGTGCCGAGAACCAGTCCCCGGCCTGTAATTGAACATTGCCTTGACTGTACTGGCTAATATTTTTTTCTGCCATCAAGCGTGCGCTCTCGCTGCGTTCAACAGCGATGACCTGGCAGGCTGGGCGTTCATGGGCAATGGCCAGAGCAATCGCGCCGGTGCCGGTGCCGAGGTCGAGCACCCTGCCATGACTGTTCTCGGGTATATGTATCAGCGCCTGTTCTACCAGTAGTTCAGTTTCAGGTCGCGGTATCAGGGTCGCGGAAGAGACCGACAACTTGAAGTCCCAGAATGATCGTTGACCGATCAGATAAGCGACAGGTTCGCCCTGTAGTCGCCGCTGCAATAGTGCCTGAAAACGATCCAGTTGATTCTGACCTGGTTTTTTTTCTGGCCAGGTATACAGGTAGGCTCTGTCACACTCGAGCACATGGCACAGTAGTATTTCTGCATCAGCCGAAGATGAGTCAGATGACGTATCGAGCTGCTGCTTTGCTGATTGCAGTATTTGTTGGACGGTGTTTGTCATTTTTTAAAAGTAGCTAGTGGCTGGTATCGAGTGGCCAGAAAATAAAAACACTTGATATGAATTTTGTCATACAAAAATTTTACTAGCCACTAGCCACTAGCCACTAGCCACTAGCCACTAGCCACTAGCCACTCGTCACTGGCTACTGAGCTCTGCCAGCAGTTCGGCCTGATATTCACTGATCAGCGGGTCGATAATCTGGCCCAGTTCGCCCTGCATGATTTCATCCAGTTTATACAGGGTGAGATTAATACGATGATCAGTGACCCGGCCCTGGGGGAAATTATAGGTGCGAATGCGTTCAGAGCGATCACCGCTGCCGACTTGCAGTTTGCGGTTGGCAGCTTGCGCAGATTGCTGCTTTTCCTGCTCGGCCGATAGCAGACGTGATTGTAGCAGCGACATAGCGCGCGCACGATTCTTGTGTTGTGATCGTTCATCCTGGCATTCAACAACAACACCGGTGGGTAAATGGGTGATTCGAATAGCCGAGTCTGTTTTATTGACGTGTTGTCCACCGGCACCAGAAGCACGGTAGGTATCCACTTTGAGGTCGGCGGGGTTGATGTCAATGGCCTCGACTTCATCCAGTTCCGGCATGATGGCGACCGTGCAGGCGGATGTATGCACGCGTCCCTGTGATTCTGTTTCCGGTACCCGTTGCACGCGATGCGCGCCGGACTCGAACTTGAGCCGGGAGAAGGCACCCTGACCTATGATGCGGGCAATAATTTCCTTGTAGCCGCCATGCTCACCCTGATGTTCACTGATGATCTCAACCTGCCAGCGGTTGAGCTCCGCATAACGCGAATACATACGAAACAGATCGCCTGCAAAAATCGCGGCTTCATCACCGCCGGTACCGGCACGCACCTCCAGAAAGATATTACTTTCATCGTGCGGATCTTTGGGCAATAGCAGTTTTTGCAGTTCCAGCTCGAGTTCCTGCTTTTTTACTTCAGCATCTTTCAATTCATCTTCGGCCATGGCACGCATTTCCGGGTCATTGTCACGGGCCATCTCTTTCGCGTTGTTGATGTTTTCCAGCGTCTGGTTGTATGTATTAAAGTGATCGACCAGTGGGTTCAGCTGTGCATATTCCTGTGATAACACTCTGAATTTATTCTGATTGGAAATAATATCTGCGTCCGAGAGCAGGTGGCCCACTTCTTCAAAGCGCGCACTCATTTGCTCAAGTTTCTGATGGATAGATGCTTTCATATTAGGCTTGGTACTACTTTTTGTTTTGTAGATTAAAAATTTCCTGGGCGGCGCGGATCAATTCCATGCGGCCATGCGATGCGGCATCGCGCAGGCTGGAACTGGGATCATGCAGGAGTTTATTGGTCAGGGTATTGGCCATGAACTGCAGCACTTCTTCGGCCGGCTTGCCTTGCTGCAAGAGGCGTTTTGCTTTTACCAGTACTTCGTCACGTGATAGCTCAGCCTTGTGGCGGTATTCACGAATAGTATCGACGGCATTCAGGGATTTGGCCCAGGCGAGAAAATGTTGTACCTGTACATCGATGATTTCATCGGCCTGTTTGGCGGCATCCTGACGTGTTTGTTGTCCCTCTTTGATGACATCACGCAGGTCATCGACCGTATACAGATAAACGTCTTCGAGTTTGCCTATTTCCGGATCAATGTCACGCGGTATGGCAATATCAACCATGAACATGGGCTTATGTTTGCGCTGCTTGAGTGCCTTGACGACCATGTCCTTGTACAACACCGGATCCTGACTGGCGGTGGAGCTGATAATAATGTCAGCCTCGGCCAGGTGCGCCGGTATTTCCGCAAGCGAGATGCCATAACCATCAAATTGACCGGCCAGGTTATGCGCACGTTCGACAGTGCGATTGGCAATGATCATACGGCCGACGTGATTGTCGTGCAGATGTCTGGCAGTGAGCTCAATGGTTTCACCGGCACCGATCAGCAATGCGGTTTGCTTGTCCATATCGCTGAAAATTTGACGTGCCAGCCGAACCGCAGCAAAAGCAACTGATACCGGACTTGAGCCAATAGCCGTGTCGGTGCGAATTTGTTTGGCAACGGTAAAGGTGTGCTGGAACAAACGGCCGAGGGTGGAGCCTAAGGTACCGGCCTTCATGGCCTGGTGATAGGAATCCTTCATTTGCCCCAGTATCTGTGGTTCTCCCAATATCAGTGAGTCCAGCCCGGTGGCAACCCTGAACATGTGGCGAATCGTGTCATTTTCAGGGTAGGTATAGAGGTAGTTTTTCAGCTCGATGGCGTCAATCTTGTGATACTGGCTCATCCAGTCGATGACGGTATCAGTATCCGCATCAACATTGTCGAGGGTGCAATACAGTTCGGTGCGATTACAGGTAGACAGTATGGCGACTTCGCTGACAGGATGGAGTTCGGCGAGTTTTTTTAGCGCATCTGTGAGCTTGTCCGGGGCAAAAACCACCCGCTCACGCAGCTCTACCGGCGCGGTTTTGTGGTTAATTCCTAATGTAATCAGTGACATTGAAAGTGTATTGTATAATAAATGGGCAATTTTGCGGCAATTGTGTGGTCAATACAAGTCGTCAATGTAAAAATTTCCGTCAATAGAAATTAATGCTATGGTATAAAAAGCTGCAACGTTCTGTTTAATACAGATAATTCAAAAGGATTCAGGTTTAAATGGCCTTATTAAATAAAAAGCAATTGATGCGACTTACGGCCCCCGTTTTGTCGGGTCTCTTCCTGCTGGCATTGCAAGCCTGTCAAATGGGTGCGCAGCCGGTAAAGCCGGCGACACAACAGGCTCAACCGGGTCTGGTTAACACGAAGATTGGCCAGTCAAACGGCGTAGAAACACAGTATCAGGAAAATGCCGACCTGGTATATTTGCTGATGCTGGCCGAGATGGCAGCACAAAAGGGCGAGTTGGCCATTTCTGTACAGTCTTATCTTAAGGCTGCCAATGCGTCCGATGATCCGGCTATTGCCGAGCGTGCCACTCGCGTCGCTTCATTCGCGCGTGATTATCCCTCAGCCATGAAGGCGGCTGAACGTTGGGCGGAGTTGCAACCCAAAAACCTCGACGTACACCATTCACTGGTTATTTTATATTTAAGGAATAAACAACTGGACAAGGCAGTCGATGCCGTTGACCTGGTACTCAAGCTTACCGCGAAAAGCAAAATACAGGGTTTTGGTCATCTGGTGGCCTTGCTCAATAACGAGACTGACAAGGAAGCGGTGCTGGCATTGATGGATCGCGTGGTCAGCAATTATAAAAACAATACGCATGCTCATTTTGCTTATGCGCGACTGGCGTTTCAGTCGGAAAAATATGCACTGGCAAGAGCACAGGTTGAAGAAGCCATTAGCATCAAACCGGATTACGATGCAGCCAGGTCATTGCTGGCCAGAATTCAGATGGTGCAGGGTGAAACCGATGCAGCCCTGGCCACCATGCGCAAGCTGGTGGAAGAGAATCCTGAATCAACCACGCACCGTGCTGCCTATGCACGCTTGCTGGCTGTGGCCAAGCGCTATGATGATGCGCTGAAACAATTTCAACAGGTGTTAAAAGCAAGCCCGGATAATGCCGATATTATCTATGCCATCGCCTTGTTGACCCTGGAACAACGAAAATTCAAGATGTCTGAAAAATATTTCAGGCAACTGATTGCCAAACATAAACGCGTATATGAGTCTTATTTTTATCTCGGTAACATTGCTGAAAACCGTAAAAAATTCTCTGCAGCGATAGCCTGGTACAAGCAGGTTCAGCATGGACAGAACAAAGTTGATGCCGGTATTCGCGTGACTCGCTTGCTGGCCAGGCAGGGAAAGGTCAATGATGCCAGAACTTACCTGCAAAGCATGCATACCCAGGATCCTAATTTATCAATACGTCTGTATGTGGTCGAGATCGATATATTAACCGCGGCCGGGGCCAATGAAGAGGCCATGAAGGTCGCCAATAATAGCCTGAACAGATTCAAGGATAACCCCGATTTATTATACGCACGCTCGCTACTGGCAGAAAAAATGGACAAGCTGGATCTGGCTGAAGCGGACCTTAAGACAATTCTCGCCACCGATCCTGAAAATGTGCATGCCTTGAATGCACTCGGGTATACGCTGGCAGACAGAACCGAACGTTTGCAGGAAGCCTATGGATATATTCAGCAGGCCATAAAACTGGCACCGGAAGAACCTGCTGTGCTCGACAGCATGGGATGGGTGCTCTACCGAATGGGGCGCTCGCGTGATGCCATCGGTTATTTGCGCCAGGCACTGAAGATAATGCAGGATGATGAAATAGCTGCACACCTGGGCGAAGTATTATGGGTGACGGGCTTGAAAAAAGAGGCTACCGAGGTCTGGAAAAAAGCCCTGGAAGCCAAGCCAAACAGTGTTCATATCAAAGATGTACTGAAGCGTTTTAATCAATAGTGATTCGAATACCTTTTCTGTTTCTGCTGTTAGTGCTGCTGGGTGCATGCGCACGTCAGCCCGCTGTCAAAGACGATGTCAATCAACAGGCCTGGAAGCAACATCAGTTGTCGATGATGAGTCTGAACGATTGGAAGATTCAGGGTCGTGTCGGTTTATATACCGCTGATGAAGCCTGGCCAGGCGATCTTCTCTGGCAACAGTCTGCAGCACAATATGACATGCGCATCATCGCTCCCATGGGTGCTGGTAATTTGCATATCTATTCGGTCCAGGGCGGCGTTATGCTTGAACACTCTTCCAATACAGAGGCCATGTTTACCCCCAATCCGGAGTTATTAATCCAGCAAGAGTTTGGCTGGATACTGCCCATACGGCATTTGCGCTACTGGATCACCGGGGTACCCAGTCCACTAGAGAGTATTCAGGGCGCACTGGATACTGACGCGCAGGGTCGACTGAAGACATTGCAACAATCCGGCTGGAATATCTCCTTTCTGGCTTATACAAATATGAATGGCTATGAACTGCCGCAGAAAGTATTGCTTGAGCATCGGGATCTGTCGATCAAGATCGTGGTAAGAAAATGGCAGATATAATCAGTAAAGCATGGCCGGCCCCGGCAAAAATCAATCGTTTCCTGCACATCGTCGGCCGTCGCGCCGATGGTTACCATTTATTGCAAACCGTTTTCCAGTTTCTGGATTATGTCGACACCCTCGATTTTACCCTACGCTCCGATGGCATCATCAGGCTGTTAACACCAATGGATGGTGTAGAGCCTGAACAAAATCTGGTGATGCGTGCAGCGACGTTATTACAACAACAGGCAGACACTACTGCAGGTGTGGATATTTCCTTGCACAAATGTTTGCCGATGGGTGGTGGCCTGGGTGGTGGTAGCTCAGATGCCGCGACGGTGTTGGTCGCACTGAATCATTTATGGCGACTGGGTATGGGTGAACAACAGCTGGCAAACATCGGTTTGCAGCTGGGTGCTGATGTGCCGATATTTGTGCATGGGCAGGCGGCCTGGGCAGAAGGTGTTGGCGAAAAATTGGTAGATATTGCATTGGATGAGTCGTGGTTCTGTGTTATTGTCCCCGCCGTGAATGTGTCGACGGCTGCAGTTTTTTCCGATCAGGAATTGACACGCAACAGTAGTCCCATCAAAATAGCGGACTTCCTGCAGGGGAAGGGTATTAATGATTGCGAGGCACTGGTTGCCCGGCGCTATCAAGGTGTGGCTGAGGCAATCAACTGGATGAAAGCGCATGCTGATCATCTGGCATCCTGCAAGGTGCCGACGAGAATGACTGGCACCGGAGCCTGTGTATTTGCTGGCATGATGATCGAAGAGGATGCCCGCTCAATCTGTACGCAGGTACCCGCTGACTGGAAGGCCTTTGTAGCAAAAGGCCTGAATCAGTCACCATTGCTAACACGACTAAAACAGGAAGAGTAAATCCTCCTGACAGAATATTGGGGTGTCGCCAAGCGGTAAGGCACGGGGTTTTGATCCCCGCATGCGCAGGTTCGAATCCTGCCACCCCAGCCATATTAAAAGTATCTGGCATGTATAATGACCTCGAATAGTTATTTATTCCGGGTAGTTATTCAGGTGGCAGGGTTCGAACCGTAAGAGGTTCGACTAATCTGCGATAGCAGATTAGAACAACGGCTTTACACTGGAAGTGTAAAACGTTGGCCCCGGAGGGGTCGACTCCACGGAAGGAGTCGGTAGGGCGACGTAAGGAACCAAAGCCGAGAGGGGCGGTAGCCCTGAGTCATCCTGCCACCTCAGCCATATTTTTCCTTAGGGAAGCCTGGAAAAAATTTAAAATCCCGTGTCATTACGAGGACGCCTACAAGGAAGAGTGCAGTACGAGCCCATGGATGGAATCGGTAGAGTCGAGTCCGGAACAGAGACCGAGCAATTGTCGAGGACGATGCCAGGAGCCAAAGTCGATATAGGATACCCTTTGGTAAAGCAATCTGTCACTACAGGATGCTATTTGTCAGGCCCTTGATTTATATGTATTTGAATGACCATCAGGATTGCAGCACAGAGTTTGTCAGTAGTTTTTAAGTATGGCTCTTTGGGTCACAATGACAATATAATCAGGGTTCCTCGGTACAACTAATTTTTTATATCACGCGCGCGGGTAATAGCATGGTGGTTTCAGATAGCAGTCAAGGTACGTCGGGAAGAATGATGGTCTTTTCCGGGAATGCCAATCCCGCTCTGGCGCGGTCTATCGCCCATTATCTGAATCTCTCTCTGGGTAAATCGGTCACTGAACAGTTCAGTGATGGCGAAGTGATGTTTGAAATCATGGAAAATGTTCGCGGTGCGGATGTTTTTATTGTCCAGCCTACCTGTGCTCCCACCAATGATAATTTAATGGAACTCATGGTGATGATGGATGCTATCAGGCGTGCATCCGCCTGGCGTATTACCGCAGTCATTCCATATTTTGGCTATGCCCGCCAGGATCGGCGACCACGTTCAGCGCGTGTACCGATCACCGCCAAGGTGGTTGCTAAAATGATTTCACAGGGCGGAGCGGATCGCGTACTGACGGTTGATTTGCATGCGGACCAGATTCAGGGCTTTTTTGATGTACCCGTTGATAATGTCTATGCTTCACCGATTTTACTTGGTGATATCTGGCGACAAAAATACCCGGATTTGATGGTGGTTTCACCGGACGTCGGCGGCGTGGTGCGCGCGCGGGCGCTGGCCAAGCGACTGGATGATGCAGATCTGGCGATTATTGATAAACGTCGCCCCCGTGCCAACGAAGCCAAGGTCATGAATATTATCGGTGAAGTGGAAGGCCGCAGCTGTGTTTTGATCGATGACCTGGTCGATACCGCCGGCACTTTGTGTAAAGCCGCTGACGCGCTCAAGGACCATGGTGCCAAACAGGTCATGGCTTATATTACACATCCGGTCTTATCCGGTTCAGCCATTACCAACATCGAGAACTCAAAACTGGATGAGCTGGTGGTAACCGATACCATTCCCTTGAGCGAAGAAGCGCAGCATTGTACCCGTATCCGCCAGCTGAGTATTTCTGAACTGCTGGGTGAAACCATGCGCAGAGTGAGTAACGAGGAATCGGTCAGCTCGCTGTATATGGATTAAATTCAGGTTCCAGGCACTTGGGACCAGGTAGGTATTTTTAAGAGTATTGGCGTATTTTTGCGCGAACTAATCTGTAAGTCATTGTTTTTATTTTTCTTTATCCTCGTTCCTCGTTCCTCGTTCCTTATCCCTAAATAATGTTATATAATCCCGCCTCGTTTTGCCTGTCTGAATTGGTCGCGATCAGGACGGGTTTATATCTCAGGAGAATAAACATGAAAGAAACATTTGAACTTAATGCTGAAGTTCGTACGGATATGGGTAAGGGTGCGAGCCGCCGCCTGCGTCGAACTCAAGCGGTACCCGCCATAATTTATGGTGGTTCCAGCGAGCCTCAGTCAATATCACTGTCTCAAAACGAGCTGTTTCGTCATCTCGACAATGAAGCCTTTTATTCACATGTACTCAATATGAATCTGGGTGGTAAGTCAGAACAGGTGGTACTGCGTGATCTGCAGCGTCATCCTTATAAAGCAGTGATCCTGCATGCTGACTTTATGCGTGTTGATAATAAAAGCGTGCTGACCATGAATGTACCATTGCACTTTATCAACGAAGAGACTTCTGTCGGCGTTAAAACTGAAGGCGGCATTGTTGGACGCTTGGCGTCTGATGTTGAAGTCAGCTGTCTGGCCAAAGACCTCCCTGAATATATCGAGGTTGATCTGTTGAACCTGCATTTGGGTGAATCTATTCATTTATCAGAAATCAAAGTGCCTGAAGGTGTTGAGTTGGTGGCATTGTCCCATGGTAGCGAACACGATCATGCTATCGTCAGTATCAATAAGCCACGTAGTGGTGGTGAAACAGAAGATGAAAATGAAGTTGAAGCTGAAGCAGGCGGTGGTGAAGAACCGACTGTAGAATAACGCCAGTTATTTCTAGCGGCCAGTCCCCTTGTATGAGTGCTTCTGCTATTAAACTGATAGTGGGCCTGGGAAATCCCGGGCCCAAGTACCAACAAACCCGGCATAATGCCGGGTTCTGGTTTATTGATGAGCTGGCCCGGGTAGTTCATGCCCATCCTCAAACAGAAAGTAAATTTCATGGTGATGCCTGCAAAACCCGTATCAGTGGTGAAGACGTCTGGTTATTGAAGCCGGATACCTTCATGAACCTGAGTGGTCAGGCCATTTCAGCTATTTCACGTTTCTATAAAATTCCAGTAGAGCAGATTCTGGTGGTGCATGATGAGCTTGACTTGCCGCCCGGCACTGTGCGCCTTAAAAGAGGCGGTGGACACGGAGGGCATAACGGCCTGCGTGACACCATAGAAAAAACAGGTAGTAAGGATTTTGCGCGCTTGCGTATTGGTATAGGTCATCCTGGCGACAAGTCACGTGTACACGATTATGTTTTACACCCGGCTACAGGCGATGAACAGATTGAAATAGAGTCTGCAATCCATCGTGCCGTCAATGTTATTGAAGATGTGGTCAGGGGTGAATGGGACAAGGCAATGAACCAATTGCATAGTCAGTGATTGGAAGCTAAACCACAGAGATCAGGTGGTAAAATATATCATTCAGTATCGGTATTGGCTGAATCGAAAACAATCAGGTTGAATACGGATTTACACAAGATTACTCTGTGTCCTCCGAGGTTAGGAGCTTTATAATATGGGTTTTAAATGTGGCATCGTCGGTTTACCTAATGTGGGCAAGTCGACCTTATTTAACGCACTGACCCGGGCGGGCATTCAGGCCGAGAACTATCCTTTTTGCACCATCGACCCGAATGTGGGCGTGGTGCCAGTGCCGGATCCACGTTTACAAGCACTTGCAGAGATTGTGAATCCGCAAAAAATACAGTCTGCCCATATGGAGTTTGTTGATATAGCAGGATTGGTAGCAGGTGCTTCCAAGGGTGAAGGCCTGGGGAACAAGTTTCTTGCCAACATTCGTGAAACCGATGCTATTGCCCATGTGGTGCGCTGTTTTGAAGATACCGATGTCGTGCATGTGGCTGGCAAGGTAGATCCCTTGTCTGATATTGAGATCATCAATACCGAGTTGATTCTGGCCGATATGGAAACGGTTGAAAAAGGCCTGCTGAGGGCACAGAAGCAAGCCAAATCAGGGGACAAGGAAATGATCGCCCTGGGCGAATTACTCAAACGGGTGCAGACACACCTGAATGAAGGGCAGGTCGTCAGGTCCATGCAACTGAGTGATGATGATTTCAAGCGACTTTATGAGCTGCACCTGCTGACCGTCAAGCCGACCATGTACATTGCCAATGTGGCTGAAGATGGCTTTGAAAATAATCCTTACCTGGATCAGGTAAGGAGTTTTGTCGAGCAGGAAGAAGCCATTGTGGTCCCGGTGTGTGCCTCAATGGAAGCAGAAATAACCGAACTGGACGAAGATGAAATGCAAGAGTTCCTGTCCGAAATGGGCCTGCAGGAGCCCGGCCTGAATCGCGTTATTCGTGCCGGTTACAGCCTGCTCGGTTTGCAGACATATTTCACAGCAGGCGTGAAGGAAGTACGCGCCTGGACTGTACATATTGGCGCCACGGCCCCGGAAGCCGCCGCCGTTATCCATACTGATTTCCAGAAAGGCTTCATTCGTGCAGAAGTGATTGCCTATGATGATTTTATCCATTACAAAGGCGAGCACGGCGCTAAGGACGCGGGTAAATTAAGGCTGGAAGGCAAGGAATATATCGTAAAAGACGGGGATGTGATGCATTTCCGTTTTAATGTTTAGAGGCTTTCTGGGTCTCAGGTTAAATATTTTTCGCGAGAGCATTTACTTAATACAGGTATACTCGTTATAGTAAACGTATTAGCGAATTGATCGACTAGTTTATAAAAGGAAATGTAATGAATCAGCCCAGGCGCACTAAGATAGTCGCCACACTCGGGCCATCCACTGATAAAGAAGGTGTGACGGCCGCCCTGATAGAAGCAGGTGTAAATACCTTTCGTTGTAATATGTCTCATGGTTCCCATGAAGAACACAGTAAACGCATCGCTTTTGTGCGTGACTATAACCGGGAACATAGCAAAACAGTGGGCATTCTGATCGACCTGCAGGGGCCGGAAATTCGTACCGGTGAATTCCAGTGCGGCATGATCATACTGGCAGATGGCGATACATTCAGTCTTGATACGCAAATGGATCCCAAGCAGGGTACCCAGGAATGCGTCAGTGTTACCTATAAAGATCTACCAAAAGATGTCGAAGAAGGTGATTTGCTGCTGCTGGATGATGGCCTGATAGAGCTTCTGGTTCAAAATGTTACAGAAACGCGCATTGATTGCAAAGTCGTCGTTGGCGGGCCTTTATCAGGAAAGAAAGGCTTGAATCGAAAGGGCGGCGGACTCACCGCCGAAGCGCTGACAGAGAATGATGAACGCGATATTGCCTTTGCTGTAGAACAACAGGCCGATTATATTGCCCCCAGTTTTGTTAAAACGGCCGAAGATGTCAAGCATGTACGAAACCTGATCTATGCTGCAGGCGGTCATAGCCATATTATCGCCAAGATCGAAACGGCACTGGCCATTGATAATCTCGATGAGATAGTGGCTGCTGCTAATGGTGTCATGGTAGCACGTGGCGATCTCGGCGTTGAACGTGATGATGCTGACTTGCCAGGCCTGCAAAAACTGATTATTAAAAAAGCACGTTCCGCGAACCGTCTGGTCATCGTTGCCACTCAAATGATGGACTCAATGATCAACAGCCCTGTGCCAACACGTGCCGAAGTATTTGATGTCGCCAACGCGGTACTGGATGGTACCGATGCAGTAATGTTGTCTGGTGAAACTGCTGCTGGAAAATATCCGTTAAAAGTGGTGCAGAATATGGACAGGGTA
>Ga0316205_10002066_pt1 | contig 22203 bp, 20 predicted proteins | sample 3monthpyrite_MG_FD_204941 | JGI IMG/M metagenome (GOLD analysis project Ga0316205, IMG submission 204941) | Microbial mat bacterial communities from mineral coupon in-situ incubated in ocean water Damariscotta River, Maine, United States -... | ecosystem: Environmental > Aquatic > Marine >... | reverse complement strand
ATGATCTAAAAGATAAAGTTTTTGCACTATGGGGGCTAAGTTTCAAGCCAAATACGGATGATATGCGAGATGCTCCATCAAGAGTCTTAATGGAGGCTCTTTGGAATGCAGGTGCTAAAGTGCAAGCCTTTGATCCAGAAGCTATGAATGAGTGCAAAAGAATTTATGGCGAGCGAGACAATCTTACTTACCATAAAAATGAAAAAGAAGCAGTGCTTGGTGTCGATGGGCTTATAATTGTTACAGAGTGGCAACATTTTCGTACTCCTGATTTTGATTTTTTAAAACGAAATTTAAGAGAGTCAGTAATTTTTGATGGTCGGAATTTGTTCTCACCCGAACGCTTATCGAAAGAAGGGATTACATATTATTCTATTGGACGTAATAAAACATAGTCATCTAGCTTCACTAGGAAATTTATTGACATTATTTAACAGCGATGTCACCAAGGACAAATGAATGAAAGTATTAATTACCGGTGCTGCTGGGTTTATTGGTTCAGCTTTAGCTCTTAAATTATTAGAACGTGGAGATCAAGTTATTGGTATTGATAATCATAATGATTATTATGATCCACAATTAAAAGAAGATCGTCTTGAACGACACGTTGATAATGAACATTACACACATATTCGTGGTGACATAGCGAACAGAGATTTAGTTGAAAAGCTATTTGCAACGTATCAACCGACTAGAGTTGTAAACTTAGCAGCTCAGGCAGGAGTTAGATACTCCCTAGAGAATCCAATGGCGTATATTGACTCAAATCTAGTAGGCTTTGGTCATATTCTAGAAGGTTGTCGAAACAACAATGTTGAACACCTAGTTTATGCCTCCTCAAGTTCTGTATATGGCAGTAATACAAAAATGCCTTTTTCAGTTCATGATAATGTTAATCACCCTGTTAGCTTATACGCAGCTACAAAAAAAGCTAATGAATTAATGGCTCATAGTTATAGCCATCTTTATTCATTACCTACCACTGGTTTGCGTTTTTTTACCGTATATGGTCCATGGGATAGGCCAGATATGGCCTTACAAAAATTTGCAAAAGCTATAACTAATAATGACACCTTACAATTATTTAACAATGGTAATCATAGAAGGGATTTTACATATATAGATGACATCATTGAAGGGGTTATTAGAATACTCGATTCTCCAGCTAAACCTAATCCTCAATGGGATGGAGATAATCCTGACTCAGGTACAAGCTATGCTCCTTGGCGTGTTTATAATATAGGAAACAATAACCCTGTAGAACTCAAAGATTATATATCGGCCTTAGAAGACGCGATGGGTAAAAAAGCAAAAAAAGAGTTACTACCGTTACAACCCGGTGACGTACCAGATACTTTTGCTGATGTAAATGATCTAGTAAGAGACTTTGGCTATAAGCCATCAACAAAAATTGAAGATGGAATGAAAAATTTTGTAAAGTGGTATAAATCATACTACTTAAATTAAAGGATGATAATAAATATAATAACATGACTAAATACGATATTCTCAAAGAACATTTAAAGACGAACCAATATACATGGTTAATTACTGGTGTGGCAGGTTTTATTGGTTCTAATCTTTTAGAGCAATTACTTTGTTTAAATCAGAAAGTAATTGGTTTAGATAATTTTGAGACAGGATATCAACATAATATAGATCAGGCAAAATTGGATGCAAAGCTTCTAATTAATGATGATATTAATATAGATGAACTTTTCACTTTTATTAAAGGTGATATCTGCGATTTTAATATTTGTAAACATGCTTGTAAAAATGTCGATTTTGTTTTACATCAAGCAGCCCTAGGATCTGTACCCAGATCAATTGAAGATCCGATAAGAACTAATAAAGCAAATATTGATGGCTACTTAAATATGTTGGTGGCAGCAAAAGATGCAAAGGTTAAACGTTTTGTTTATGCCGCATCAAGTTCTACGTATGGAGACCATCCTGATTTACCCAAGGTAGAAGAAAATATTGGAAACCCATTAAGTCCATATTCAGTTACGAAAGTTGTGAATGAACTTTATGCTGGAGTATTTGCAAAATCGTATAATTTTAAGACCATTGGATTACGATATTTTAATATTTTTGGTAAAAGACAAGATCCTAATGGAGCTTATGCTGCTGTAATACCTAAATGGGTAGCGAGTATCTTGAATAGTGATGAGGTTTTTATTAATGGTGATGGCGAAACAAGTAGAGATTTTTGTTATATCGATAATACTGTTCAAATGAATCTACTTGCAGCTATGACAGATAATGAGGATGCAACTGATCAAATCTATAATGTTGCATTAAATGATAGAACAAGCCTGAATAAACTTTATCTATTATTAGAAGATCGTCTTATCAACAGAGTTGAAAGTTTAACGAAAAAGAAACCAATATATCGGGAATTTCGAGCTGGAGATGTACTTCATTCTCAAGCAGATATTAGTAAAGCAAAAACATTATTAGGGTATGCACCAACGCATTTTATTTCAGATGGTCTTGATGTGGCTATGGATTGGTATGTACAGTCTTTATTAGGTGTAAAATCAAATGTCTAAATTCGATATTGGTGGTCGAGCAATAGGAAAAGATGAACCTCCGTTAGTTATTGCTGAGTTGGGTATTAATCATGGAGGCAGTCTTAAAGTGGCATTTGAAATGGTTGATGCTGCTGCAAGTGCCGGAGTTGAAGTTTTAAAACATCAGACTCATATAGTAGAAGATGAAATGAGTGGTGCTGCAAAAAAAGTTATTCCAGGTAATGCTGACATTTCAATTTATGAAATTATGGAAAGTTGCGCGTTATCAGAGCAAGATGAGATTAGGCTAAAAGAATATGTAGAGTTTAAAGGGATGATATTCATTAGTACGCCTTTCTCACGAGCTGCAGCAGATCGTTTATACAAAATGGACATTCCTGCATATAAAATTGGATCAGGTGAGTGTAATAACTACCCATTAATTTCACATATCGCTAGTTTTGGTAAACCGATCATTCTTAGCACAGGGATGAACACTATTGATAGTATAAGAAAAGCTGTAAAAATTATTGAAGAGCACGATATACCTTATGCATTGCTACATACAACAAATTTATACCCTACTCCTTTTAATTTAGTTAGGTTGGGTGCGATGGTTGAACTTGCTGAAAATTTTCCAAATAGTATTGTTGGATTATCCGATCATACGATTAACAATTTGGCTTGTTTTGGTGCGGTTGCATTAGGTGCATGTATTTTAGAACGTCATTTCACTGACACAATGAATCGTGAAGGCCCAGATATTGTATGTTCAATGGATACCGAGTCATGTCGTGAGTTGATAGAGGGAAGTAAAATTTTAATGCAAGAGCGAGGTGGAAATAAAGCGCCAGTTGCAGAAGAACAACCCACTATTGATTTTGCATTTGCAACGATAGTTTCAATAGCCCCTATAAAATCTGGCGAGATTTTTACGAAAGATAACATATGGGTTAAACGACCAGGTACTGGTGAAATACTTGCAGAGCGTTATCCTGACGTTTTAGGTAAAGTTGCTCTTTGTGATATTTCAATAGATCAACATATCAGTTGCAATCAAATTTCTGGGTTTATTTGATAGCTATAAGATGAAAGTCGTTGTGACAGGTGCATCTGGTTTCGTTGGTCAGTCCGTAGTTAAAGAATTACTCAGACAGAAGATTGATGTTTGTGCTGTTGCGAGACGGCCAATTGATTTTCAAAATTCCGTTGTAGTTAAGAACTATGATGAAATCCCTGTGGGAGATATTCTTATACACTTAGCTGATAATCCTGTACGAGCTGAAGTTAATAAATGTAAAGACGTTTATACAGCTGAAGCGATGAATTTGGCAAAAAAATATACAAGTTTTGGTTTTGAAAAAATAATTTTTGCTTCTTCTGCTAGCGTTTATGGTGATAAAACAATGTTGCCGAGAAAAGAAACTGATCCGGTTTTTGCTGTAGATGAATATACGAAAGCAAAATTAGCTTGTGAATCGGTATATCTTGATGCCGGACACAGTGTGGTTCGGCTAACAAATTTATATGGACATGGAATGTCAAAGTATAATGTTTTTTCTGCAATATTAAAAAATAGCACTTTGAAAGGTAACGTTAAACTAAAAGACGATACAGCAATCAGAGATTTTTTATGGGTTGATGATGCAGCAAACTCTTTTAGTGTAATAGCGTTAGGCGATCGAACAGGAGTATATAATATTGGTTCAAGTATTCCTGTCTCAATTGCTGATTTAGCAGAAAAAATATTTGAAATTTCCAGATGTATAGATTGTGAACTTGAGGTGACAAATAGGTCACTGAAGCCTTCAAGTTTGGTGCTGGATATTTCTAAAATAAAAAAAGACTTTAATTGGGTTCCTCGAATTACATTAGATGAAGGTATCAGTTTACTATTTAATGATAAAAAGCCGGTAGAATAAATATTTATAATTTAATTTCCCCCGTGAATAAGTTAAAAGTGAGCATTTAAAATGATAAAAAAAATAAGAAAATTTCTTGGTTGCATTTTGATGAAATTCATACAACAGGAAATTGAAAATATTGTTCAAGAAAGAATCAAGTATAATTTTCATCTATGTGCAATTTCAATGAGGAATACTATTTTAAATAATGTGGAAGGAGATTACCTTGAATTTGGAGCAAGGACAGGAAAATCTTTCGCGATCGCATACAAAAGTTATAAAGATTATAGAAAAAAATTTATAAAATCTAATATTCATCAAGAGGAGAGTAAAGACGAATTACCGACCGAAATGAGGTTTTTTGCTTTTGATGCTTGGGAAAATGGGTTTCCTGATGTTACAAATGAATGTGATTTAGTTAATAAACCGATGCACTGGGTTAAAGGTGCAATGGCAGAGCCAGAATCAGTTTTCTGGAATAATTTATCATCTTTTGATTCAAATAAAAAATTACATGAAAAAATTGTTACGGTAAAAGGTTATTTTGAAAATACGTTAACTGACGAATTAAAAGAAAAGCACGAATTAAAAAAAGCGGCAGTTGTTCATTTTGATTGCGACCTATATGAGTCAACGCGTATCGCTTTGGAATACGTTTTAAATTTAGTAGATGTAGGGACTATATTTATTTTCGATGATTACTACCGTTATAAGGGGATGGATGATTGTGGCCAGTTTAAAGCATTCAAAGACTTTAAAGATCAGAATAAAAATTTAAACTTTAAAGAAATAGGAGTCTTTAGGGGCAATTCTGTTGCGTTTATATGCGGTCAAGCAAGACGTTATTAGTAATACTTATGAATAAACATAAATATTACGATTACGTCGTCATTGGAGCGGGTATTGTCGGGCTTTCAATTGCGAAAGAATTAACAGAGCAATTTAAGGATGCTTCAATATTAGTAATTGAAAAAGAAGCTCATGTTGGTTGTCATGCTAGTGGACGTAACAGCGGCGTATTGCACTCAGGAATATATTACCCCAGTCATTCATATAAAGCCAAAGTATGCATAACAGGCTCAAAGCTAATGGCTAATTACTGCAGAGAAAATGGATTAGCAATTCGAGAGGTAGGGAAAGTTATTGTCCCTGTTGAAGAGTCTGAAGATTTACAATTAGATTATTTGTATAAACAAGGGATTGATAATGGTGTTAATGTTGAAATGGTTGATAAAAAACAATTATTCGACATTGAGTGTAATGCTAGAACTGCATCAAATCGAGCTCTCTTTATAAGAGATGTTAGTGTTGTTGATTCTAACTCTATTTTAAATCATTTAGTTTCGCATCTTGTATCATGTAAAGTTAATTTAGCATTTGATTCAATATATAAGATAATTGACTTGGGTCGGTCATTGCTAAAAGTAAACAGCAAAACTATAAAGTATGGTTTTTTATTTAATGCGGCAGGGCAGCATGCTGATAAGGTGGCGCATAGTTTTGGCGCGGGAGAAAATTATACAATGATTCCTTTCCGAGGAAGTTATTACAAGCTTAATCCTTCGTCACAACTAGATCTAAAAAGATTAATCTACCCTGTTCCAGATTTAAATATGCCTTTCTTAGGTGTCCATACACTAACTAATATTCATGGTGATACATATTTTGGACCTTCTGCTATTCCGGCTTTTGGTCGAGAGCACTATTCTTGGTTGAAAGGGATTAGACTATTCCAAGGGATTGGAACATTAATGCGTTTGTCTAGAATGTATCTACAGGATAAAAATATTCGATACTATATGAATAAAGAAGCGACCATATTAAATAAAAAACAATTTCTAAAGTCTGTAAAGAGAATAGTGCCCTCAGTTAGTTCAGAAAATCTTTTAGCTAGTGATAAAGTTGGAATTAGAGCTCAATTATTTAATAAAAAAGCGAACAGATTGGAAATGGATTTTGTCGTAGAAAACATAGGCAATAGCGTCCATGTGCTAAATGCTGTTTCTCCAGCTTTTACTAGTGCTTTTAGTATGGCAAAAGACATAGTTTTGAGAAGTTGATATTTTTATTATGTTAATGTTTGAAATTATTTGCGGTATTAAAAATTTATGAGTAAGGATACACTTTGCCCTGCCTGTAACGCAAATAATCATGCCGTTGCTATTCAAGCTGATGCAGAAGGAAAGCTTTTATTAAATAAACTTAGTAAAGAAAAGTATAATTGTGTGTTAGATGAATGGGTTGAGAAAAATGAAGTCACTATTTTGCGCTGTTTTCAATGTGGCCATCATTGGTACGATAGAAAACCAGATGAATCAATATTGTTCGATATGTACGATTCATTAGCGTTAAATAACAGTTGCAATAAACCAAATGTGAACGGTGCTAGAAAGCATCCAAACATTGGTAATATCGTAAAAAATTTATTACAACTAGTCTCAAATAAAAAGGTACCACATCCTCGCTTACTCGATTTTGGTGCAGGATCAGGGAAATGGGCTAATGAATTTGTAGAACAAGGTTTTAATGTTGTTGCCTATGAGCCTAGTAAAGTACGTAGTGGTACGAGTGCTTCTGGTTATGAAATTTGTAATGAGTTTAATTCATTAGAAGGTAGAGAGTTTGACGTTATAAACATGGAGCAAGTTTTAGAGCATGTTCCTGATCCTGCTTTTGTTCTCGAGCAGTTGAGGAAATTTTGTGTCAAAGATACAGTTGTACGGATATCCGTACCTAATATAAGTGAAGAATCTAATAACTCTAATTTCTGGGAAGGTTGGCCGTATGCAAATACAAAATTACATGTTATGTCTCCGTTCGAACATTTGCATGGTTTTACCGCAAAGTCATTAGAGTCATTAATACTTCAGGCTGGTTACAAAAAATTGAGTGGATTTGAGGTCTGGCGAACACACCCCATTTATAGCATTAGAGATAAAGTAAAATTTTTATTGCCACAATTTGGACAAACAACCTTGTTAATCAGGCTTTCAGATTCTGATATGAGTGTTTCACAGAATAAAGTCAAATCGTAACTATGGGATAATTTTTTCTCACTGTTATATTTTTTTCAGCTTGACATAGTTATTAGAATAACCTATTAAAGAGGTTGGCTAATAAGATTATTATAGAGTAACACTATAAAATATAAGTGTTTTTCAACATCACATAGCATTATAGCAGGCATAATTTATATGAAAATTCTTTTGATTCACCCGATAACTCGAACAAAGAACATAACTGAAGATAGAGTGGGGATTGGTTACCCTACTGGAATAGGATATATAGGAGCCTATTTACAAGAGCAAGGCCACGAAGTGACTATATTTGATAATAATCAAAAGTGTTACGGTAAAGATAAGTTGACAAAATATCTTGAAGACAGTGATGCCGACATTGTTGGTATTAGTGCTATGGTGAATGCTTATAATCAAGTTATGCAATTAACGCGTCTGATTAAAGAAGTTAAAGGTTGTCCTATCGTCCTTGGTGGAGCAATGGCAACATATAGTCCTGAAGTTATAATGAGAAACATGGATGTAGATGTTTGCGTTCTTGGTGAAGGTGAAGAAACGGCTGGTGAGTTATTTGGTAACTGGCCAAATTATGCTGGAATACCAGGCATAGCCTATATGGAAGACGATGAACAATTTGTCAAAACAGAAGATAGGATGTTTGCCAAAACAAGGGATGATTACCCATATCCAGGTTATGATGGTTTACTCGATATTTCAAAATATTGGCGGGCTACATTAGCAACATGGGAAACGCATATTCGTGATGAAAAATTAATGCACAGTTATAAGAAGCGCGTGCATGAAGGAATGAAAATCGCCACGATGGTAACGGGTATGGGATGCCCTTATAAATGCACTTTTTGTACTAACTCAACACATTATATGAAAACTAGAGAACGAACGCCCCAAAATGTTGCAAAAGAAGCGATGTATTTGAAAAATAAATTTGGTATTGAAGGTATACGGTTTGATGATGATTTACTAATTTTACAGAAAAAAAGAACACTAGAGTTATGTAAAGAGTTGAAAAAAACTGGTTTATTATGGAGTGGTCAGTCTGTTGGTCGTGCAACTTCAGAAGATGCAATTGTTGCTGAAATGGCTGATGCAGGTTGTGTTGGCTTTGGTGTTGGTATTGAAACGGGGTCAGATAGGTTATTAAAAGCGATGTTAAAAGGATCCCGAACAAAGCACTATGAGATGGCATATCATAATGCTATAAAACATGGCGTTGGTATACGTGTACAGTTACTGTATGGATCGCCTGGCGAAGATAGATCGACGCTAGAAGAGACCGTTGATTTTTTTAAGCGTACAGGAATGCCTCCCAGACGTTTTAATCGTTTATTGCCGATGCCAGGTAGTGCTGTTTTTGATCAATGTCTTGAACAAGGTATTATATATAATGAACATGACTTCTTAAATTGCACCTCAATGATATCGGGTTATACATCACGTTCTATCAATTTTAATATTACCAGTATGTCTGATGAAGAATATTTAGCAAACCAAGATTGGGCGGAAACAGCTTTATACAAGAATTATGAAGATAAAGTAAAAAGCGATCCTTCTTTTTGGTATTATCTAATTAAACATTATGTGATTAAGATCTTAAAAGTTAAACCTTTGGTTCGCTTTATAACTAGAAAAATAACGTCTACCTTACTGAATAAACGGCGTGATAAAAGGACTGATTATCAACATCGTGAAGCAGAACAACAAAAGACCTTGTTAACTACATTATATCCTGAAATGTTACCTGATCCTGATAAAATTGGTTTTAAGAACAAACCTCTTGTTGATAAACGTATTGATGTCATATTTAGTAGTGCCGCAGAAGCTGCAGAGGCAGAGGCTGCATAGTATTAGTATTTGCCGATAAGCTTTCCTAATAAGAAAGGAAACCTTATCGTTCATTTACTGTTATGATTACTTCTATTTTAAAATATATTCATTGTCCTGAATGTATGGGGACATTTAATATAGAACAGAATAAACTTAGCTGTAACAATTGTAGTAATGTGATTCCAGTAGTAGATGGTATTCCTCGTTTTGAAAAAAATATAACGAAGCCTCTAATTGAGTTCGATGAAACTCTATATCATGATCCTACAAAATGGTCTAAATGGCGTAAATTAAACGTAGACTTTATACTTGAACACCTTGATAAATTGCCTTGCGAATCTTTTGGTCTTGACTTAGGAGCCGGGAGGCGGCCTTTTAGTCAAAAATTGTCACGATTAGTTATATTATCGGTTGATCAAGTGCCTTATAACGGAATTAACTTAATCACTGATATTGATTCAAAATTGCCAATTAATAATAATGTCTTTGATTTTATAGTACTTTCAAACTTGCTTAATCACATAAAAAATCCGATTGATATGCTGAGTGAGTGTTATCGAATATTGAAGCCAAATGGTATATTAATTGGCGTAACGCCATTTATTAAAAAAATACAAAATTCTCCTTCTGACTTTTATCGCTATACTGATACATCTATCCACAAAGTATTATCTGAATCAGGGTTTAAAAAAAATAAAGTTTCGCATATTGGAAATCTTTATAGTGTGAATGATTTGTTTTTACATTCTTTTTATAAAAGGCTTTTAATGAAAAATACCAATAGAAAAATTAGTTGGTTAATTATCAAATTTTTTGAAAGATCAAATAAACTGTTAATTAGGTTATTGATATTTTTATATGCCAAGCAAGATTCGTTAAATAAAACAGATGATATTCCATTAGCGTATGGCTTTATTGCAAATAAAAAATAAAACTATCAATTATCGTAATTTGTTTCACATCACCTAATACATGACTAATCATTCTCTTAATATCCTAGTATGTGGTTCAGGCTCTATAGCTAATAGACATATCAGCAACCTACTTAGTTTAGGTGTGCGGGTGTCTGCATTTACATCTTCATTGCAACGTTCAGAAGAATTATCAAATATATATAACATACAAACATTTACTGATGTAAATAAAGGATTAAAAACAGCAGATGCAGTTGTAGTTGCAACAGCTACGGATCGACATATTAACCTTTCTTTACTGGCAGCCACCGAAGGGAAAGCAATATTTGTTGAAAAGCCTTTATCACACACTAAAGAGGGTGTTGCTGATTTATTAAAAATGGTGGTAGAAAAACAGTTAATAGTGGAAATTGGATGTCAATTACGAGCTCACCCTAACCTACGATATTTGTTTGAACAGCTAAATCTTAAACAGGATGGTCCACTTTATACGTTCCGAGCGGTTGTTGGACAAAGCTTAAATACATGGCGTCCTGGCACTAATTATAAAAAAGCATATAGTAGTAACTCAGAACGAGGTGGTGGAGCACTATTTGATCTAATTCATGAGATTGATTTAATTATTTGGTTGTTAGGAGAAATTGATTCTGTACAGGGAGAGCTTTCAACTATAAGTCATTTAAATATAGATGCAGACGATTTGGTAAACTTAATTTTTAATATGAAAAATGGTGCTAGCGGTCAAGTACAATTAGACATGCTTAGCCCAGTATATCGTCGAGGTTTTGAACTGGTTTTTCGCGATGCAATATATAAGTGGAATTATTTAGATGGTATTTTAACAAGAGAAGATTCTAAGGGAAAAGAAATTTTACATAAAATACCTAATGATTTCGAACGTAACGATTTATTTTTATTTCATATGAAACATTTTTTATCACGATTAACAGATAACACTATTGTACCTTTATGTTCTTTAGAGGACGGTGTCGGGGCATTAAATGTTGCGCTTACTTCTAAGGAATCTTCAAGGTTAGGACAGCGTATAGATGTAAAGGAGAACCTTCAATGACAGTTCTATGTGTAATAGGAGCTCGTGGTGGAAGCCAAGGTTTACCAGGAAAAAATATTCGACCATTACTTGGAAAACCATTAATCGCATGGTCTATTGAGCAAGCACTAGAAACAAAGGAAATAGATAGAGTTGTTGTTTCAACAGATTCTAAAGAAATTGCTGATGTTGCTGAAGAATACGGTGCTCAAATTCCTACACTTCGACCGTCAGAATTATCCGGTCCGACAGTAGGTAAATTTCAAGTATGGCAGCACGCACTTGAAATATGTGAAAAGAAGTACAGCGAAACCTATGAACTTGTTGTTGATCTTGATTGTACTAGTCCATTAAGAGACTCTAGTGATATATCGTCTGTTATTAAGCAGTTTAGAGACTCAAAAGCACGCGGTGTTGATGCGGTTTTTTCCGTATGTAAAGCTAGAAAAAATCCATATTTTAACATGGTTGAAGCTAATGAGGATGGATTCTTAAAAATGTCAAAAAATTTATTATCAACGGTTATTAGGCGACAAGATGCTCCTCAAGTATGGGAACATGTTGCGAGTATATATGCCCTAGCACCAAGCTACTTAAGGAAAGCGCAACATCTCTTAGATGGTGCCGCTGAAGGGTATGATATTGGCGAGCTTAAGAGTTTTGATGTTGATTCTGAATTTGATTTTGAAATCGTAAAATTTCTAATGGAACGGAAGTTTTCGAATTAAGTTATGAATGTTAATTCCCTTATTGTCGATGAGACATCGTTATTATGTGATGAAAAAGAATTATGCTTAGTTTGCAATAATCCTTCGTTAGAAAAATTATTAACGGGTTATTCCCGATATGTTAAAAAATTATTTTATAAGGTTGCGATATGTGAAAGTTGTGGGCATGTGCAAATATCACCCGTGTTTGGAGTAAGTCAATATAAATTAATTAATGATGATTATTTCAATGCTATATACTTACCTAATGGTCAACAAAATGAAATAGGAAATGAAAAAAAATCCACATTGTTAAGAAGTAGACTTTCTAAATACTTAATGGCTGGCAAACGTGTACTTGATGTGGGTGCAGGTGAAGGGTGGGCGATGAATGAAGTAATGGGACAAGGTTGCTCATATTATGCAATTGAGTCTCTAAGTAGGTTAGCTGAATCAATTACAGAACGTGGTGGTCATGTGATAGGTAGCTCTCTGGAACTTGATTATTCAAATTATGAAAGCTCTTTTGATATCATTATATTTAGACATATACTTGAACATTTAGTCGAACCTAAAAAATCACTTCTTATATTAAAAAAATTATTATCTGTAAATGGAATAATTTATCTTGCATTACCTAATGCTGAAAAACCAACATCAAAAAAAGGTTTTAGAACCAGTTTTATTAGACCAGTGCATATATCATACTTTTGTCCGGAAAATGTTTCTCGTCTTGTAAATTCAGTTGGGTTAAAGGCGTTTAATATGGATTCTACAGGTGAGATATTTTGTTTGCTAAAACATGGGGATATTTTATTTAACGACACGAATAATAGCTATGAAAAAATTAAGTCTTTATATCAGATTGAAATGAAAAAAAGCCTTAAAAAAGATTTCCTTAAAATATTAAGAGATATTACATCTATTGTATTGTTTGCAATAAAAAAAAAGCTCACCACTAAAATTAATATTAATAAAAATGGCCAAAGTAATAATGCATAATTTTAGTTTAAAGGGAAAAAGAATATTATTAGTAGGTGCTACTGGTGTTCTCGGTCGAGAATATGCAGGTTTATTTGTAAATGCTGGAGCAGACCTAGTTATTGCAGACCGAAAAGGATCTGATGTCACTTCCTTAGGTAAAGAACTTGATGCTCATGCAATCTATATAGATGTTTCAGATGAAAACTCTGTCGTAGATGGTGTTGCAGAGGCGGTGAACATATTAGGTGGTCTAGATGGTGTTGTTAGCAATGCTGCAGCTACTGGTGAGGGACTTATGTCCGAAGGGGAAGCTTTTGCGGATTTTGAAAACTATCCTCTTTCCGTATGGAATAAGACACTAGATGTCAATTTAACCGGCACATTTCTAATTGCCCGCGAAGCTGGTAGAGCAATGAAAAAATCTGGTGGTGGTAGCTTGGTTAATGTGTCAAGTATATATGGTGTAGTAGGCCCAGATCATCGTATTTACGAAGGTCAACCATTTAAGTCATTTCCTGGATATTCAGCAAGTAAAGCTGGTGTAATAGGATTAACTCGTTGGCTTGCTACATGGTGGGGTAAAGATGGAATCAGAGTAAATTGTGTAACTCCAGGTGGTGTTTTTAATAACCACAACGACGCATTTACAGAAGCGTACGCTAATAAAACGCCTATGGGGAGAATGGCAAATCGTGATGAATTAGGTGGCATTATGCAATATTTGTTAAGTGACGCATCATCATACTGTACAGGTCAAAATTATATCATTGATGGTGGTTTTACCGCTTGGTGATGTGTTTTGATTAAGTTTAATTAAACAATTTACGAACTTATACAAATGAAAGAGAATAAAAATTTTGAATAATAAAATAATTGCAGTCTTTACAGGTAATCGCGCTGAATATGGACTTCAGTTCCCAATATTAAAAGCTATTGATGCACATCCAGATCTTGAATATCGCTTAATTGTTTCGGGTGCGCATCTAGATGATGATTTTGGAAGTACATTGAAAGAGATTAAATCTGATGGGTTTACAATTCATGCTCAAGTAAATATCGATATGGAAGACGAAACATCTAGTTCAACAGCAAATGCAATTGGTAGTGGAATAATTTCTATGACGAAGGCGTTAACAGATATTAAGCCTGAAATGTTAGTTGTTTATGCTGATAGATTCGAAGGTTTTGCAGCCGTTATTGCAGGTACTCAAATGAGTATTCCCACCGCACATATAGAAGGTGGAGATATTACAGAGGGTGGGGCATTAGATGATTCCGTACGGCATGCTATGACAAAGCTTGCACACATCCATTTTACCACTAATGAGCAAGCAACAAATCGGTTACTTGGTATGGGAGAGGAAAAATGGAGAGTACATACTGTCGGTTTTCCCGCAATAGATATGATTCAAAATGGTCAAGTCGCATCTTCTGAAAAATTGCAAGATTTGTATGATTTGAATTTAGATAAGCCCATCGTTCTTTTTACTCAACATTCTGTTACAACGGAATATGATTTTGCTAAAAATCAAATTCAACCATCACTAGAAGCCATGAAAAAGCTTGCCAACGATGGTGTTCAAGTTATATTAACCTATCCTAATAATGATGCAGGTGGTAAAGCCATCATTAGAGAATTAGAATCCTTTATGATCCATAAAATTGAAAATATTCAGTTGCATACATCACTTGGCCGGTTTAATTATCATGGGGTGCTAGCATTAGCACGATCTTCTGATATTAGAATTGTTTGCGTTGGGAATTCATCATCAGGCATTAAGGAAACACCTGCCTTTGGTTGTCCAACTGTAAATATTGGCAGTCGTCAATTAAATAGATTGAGAGCTGAGAATGTTGTAGATGCAGATTACGATGTTAATGATATATATAGTGCAGTCAATAAATGTTTGTTTGATGATGAATACAGAAAAATATGCGCCAATTGTGTTAATCCATATGGTATTGGTGATGCAGGAAAGAAAATTGCAGAAGTTCTTGCATCATTAAAATTAGATAATAAAGTTATTCGAAAAGGAATGACTTTGCGTGGTGAGTGTAACGAGGATGGTTGGTGCCGGTGAGTAAATCGAATATTCTTAATAAGAATGCTGCTGTACGAGATGCTGTAAGAGTAATTGAGAAGACAACTAAACGATTAGCTGTTGTAGTTGATAACGATGGTAAATTATTAGGAACTATTACTGATGGAGATGTGCGTAGAGCAATTTTAGCTGATCATACTTTAGATAGTCTCGTTGAGAATGTTATGAACGAGAATCCTATTGTTGCTAAAAATAACACATCAGAATCCTATTTATTACAACTATTAAAAGAAAATGGCCTTGAGTCTATTCCATTAGTAGATTCAAACGATAAATTTTTACGTGTAGTTCACGTATCAGACTTCAAAAAAACAAATGTTGCTGGAGGAGCTGAAGGATTTCATTCGGCAGTGATTATGGCTGGTGGTGAAGGACGTCGTTTACGTCCATTTACAGAAACAGTTCCAAAACCAATGTTAAAAATTGGTGGTATACCATTACTTGAGAGAATTGTACGTTCAATGGTTGATGCAGGTGTACCTAGAATCTATATTTCAACCAATTATTTAAGCGAACAAATTAAAAGTTATTTTGGTGATGGGAGTAAGTTCGGTGTTCCGATTTCTTACTTACATGAAGAATTTAAGCTCGGGACAGTTGGTGCTTTGTCACTAATTAGAAGAGAAATTAACAAGCCTGTTTTAGTTGTTAATGGAGATGTACTTACAAATTCGGATTACCGCAATTTAATCCGATACCATAATGAGAACGAAGCCAAAATAACAGCTTGTGCAGTTGAATATCGAGTTGAAATCCCATATGGAGTTTTTGAATTGAATGGTAGCAAAATATCGTCTCTTAAAGAGAAGCCTTCACAACGTTTTTTATGCAATGCAGGTATATATGCATTGGCACCTGAAGTTATTAAGCTAATACCAAAGAATACATATATTGATATGACTAGCTTAATTGAGACAGTTATCAATAGTGGTGAGAATGTGTATACATTTCCCATACATGAGTATTGGACTGACATAGGTAGCCCTGCTGATTTGCAGCGTGCATGTGATGAAATTAAAATATTGGAACAAATTTAAAATGATGAGTTCAATTGAAGGTAAGAATGTTTTTGTTAGTGGGGCAGACGGTTTTATTGGTAGCCACCTCGTTGAGTTGCTTGTAGGGTTGGGTGCAAATGTTCGTGCCTTAACATATTATAACTCTTGGAACAGTATTGGTTGGTTGAAAGACGTTGATGATGATATTCTCGGTAATGTTGAAATCATACCTGGAGATATTCGTGATACTGAGAGAATTCGTTCTTCTATATCTGGATGTGAATATGTTTATCATTTATCAAGTTTAATCGGAATACCGTATAGCTATCACGCTCCTAGATCGTATGTTGAAACGAATATAATTGGAGCATTAAATGTTCTGGAATCTTGTCGGAATTCAGATACCTTAACTCGACTTTTACATATATCTACCTCTGAAGTATATGGTAGTGCTCAAACAGTACCTATTAGAGAAGACCATCCGTTAGTTGGCCAGTCTCCGTACTCAGCAACTAAAATTGGAGCAGATCATTTAGCTGATAGTTTTTATCGTTCGTTCGGTTTGCCCGTTGTTATTGCTCGTCCATTTAATACTTTTGGACCACGTCAAACAGCACGTGCTGTCATACCAACAATAGCAAGCCAGCTATTGTCTGGTTGTGAAAGTTTAACGTTAGGTTCTCTCTCTCCAACTCGTGATTTTAATTATGTGACAGATACTGCAGCAGGCATGATTGCACTTGCTGATTGTGTAGAGGCTGAGGGAAAAGTTGTAAATATAGGTAGCGGAGAAGAATGGTCCATTCAGCAAACGGTTGAAATGTTAATGGCGATTACTGGAAAAAAAGTTCCTATAGTTAATGATAAGTCGCGAATTCGGCCAGGCAAAAGTGAGGTTAATCGATTGCTTGCTGATAATAAACTAATACACAAATTAACAGGTTGGCAAAGTCAGGTTTCATTTAAAAGTGGTCTTGAGAATACGGTTTCTTGGATAGAAAAAAACATTGATTGTTTTGATCCTGAGGCATATAAAATTTGAACATCTTATTTTCAACTCAGAGTGATAGCTTACAGCTTTTTAATTCACTTAGAAATGAAATGGGTAAGCATGTTACTATTAATAAAACAGCTTTTCTGTTATCAGACAGTTGGCATTACCAGCAGTGGTTAGATGAGCATACTGACTTCGAAAAAAATGATTACACGATATTAAAAGAGTGGGACGTAACCTCTAAAAGAAATAATAAAGTAGATTATAAAGAATTAGAAAGGTATGAGAATGAATTGGGTGGGGCAGGTCTCTTTGCTTCTATCGTAGCTGATAGGCGTTTGTTTATGGGGCCTAATTGTACATTCACACAAGATTATCGTCGCCGATTTACTGATGAAGAACTTTTAAGTATTTTATTAGAAGGGCTTAAACAAGTGGAATCTGTTTTTGATAAGAATAATCCAAGTTGTGTTGTAACTTTTATTTGCGTTACGTTTTTTGATTATCTTGTTTATCTTTTTGCTAAATCACGTGGCGTGCGATTTTTAAATTTACGTCCAACCAGAATTAAAAATTTTGTGACATTTGCATCATGTATAAATGATCCTTCTCCAGAGTTTATCGATAAGTATGAGGATATATTCAAAAGTAGTTCGAAAAAAACACCAGAAGCTAAAGGTTACATTGAACAAATTCAATCATCTCATGCGGAATACGAAGGTGTTGTTAAGCCATCAGATAAACCTGCACAGCGAGTAACAATGCCATTTACAAAGATATTTGGTGGGGTGAAATTGGTGCGGAATTGGTATCGTTTTAGAAAAAGTATTTCGTATAATGACAATCATTGCCCTGGTGTTATTAAGCCAGTTGTTTATAGAGCTGTAATTAATCCGTTGCGAGCAAAAAGAGTGAATAGGACTTTAAAAAATCATTATGTGACTCGCGATGATATGAAGGGAAAAAGGTTTGCGTTTTATCCTCTTCATACAGAGCCAGAAGTATCATTGCTTGTATATGGCAAACCATATGTTAACCAGATTGAAGTTATACGTGCAATAGCAATGAGTTTGCCTGCTGATATGTTTCTTGTTATTAAAGAACATCCATGGATGTTAGGGAAACGAAGTGTTGATAGTTATAGAAAATTACTAAATATACCAAAAATTAAAATAGCCTTTCCGTCTGACTCTGCAAGATATTGGATTGAATCATGTGACTTAGTTACTATTTTGACCAGCTCAGTAGGTTTAGAAGCTGTTATGTTACAAAAACCCGTGATTACATTAGGCCACTGTCCATTTAATGCTTTTCCGGAATCTATGGTTAGGTATTGTAAAAACTTATCCCTACTGCCTATAGAGATTAAAAACTTGCTTGACGATTATGATTATGATGTTAAATCAGCAGAATCTTATGTTGCAGCAATTTTAGAGCTTTCTGTAGGAGTGAATCTTTATTCTGAGTTATTAGGAAGGAAGTATACTTTTCATGAAAAAGATTCACTGTATCAAGATGAAATATCTAAGCTTTCACGGTATTTGCTGGATAAAATTGAGCATTAAAACTGTCCAAGTCAAGAAAATTTATACTTCAGTTTGGACTGGTTTTCACGATTATTATTTTTATATAGATTAAAATTTAAACTTGGAATATTTTACTTTTGTAATATTTTATTCAATATTTGCATTTACTTGCTTGGAGCAAAAATCAAATATTGAAAAGCGAGGTTTATATTACTTATTTGCGATTTTTGTTGCTTTAGTAATAGGTTCAAGAGGAATAGTTGATGAGTATTCAAGACTTTTTGATAGAATGCCTGACTTTATCGATTATATTTCAGGTTCATATGAGTTAGGTCTAGAAAAAGGTTATCTCTTTGGTTTAATTTCATCTTTTTTAAAGAGTGCGGGGTTTAGCTCTCAATCATTATTATTATTTTTTGCTTTATGTAGTCTTTTTTTTCACGCTTATTTTTATCCGAAATTTACAAAATATTATGCAATTGCATTTTTATTTTATTTATCGCATGAAATTATAAACAAGGATTGGATTCAGATTCGTTCGGGGCTTTCTAGTGCTTTAGTTCTACCTATGATTTATTACGCAGTAAATCAACACAAGAAAACTTTCTTAGCTCTCTGGCTCATATCATCACTGATTCAATATGTTGGCATACTTTCTGTTGTTGTTTATGGGTTAAATAAAAGAATTAGAGTAGAGTTTCTATTTGCTATTCTAATTATTTCTATACTAGTATCTTTTAGTGGGATTGTTCAGTCATTATTATTATCTTTGGATCAGCAAGGTTATTTACCTAGTATTGTTTCTTTATATATCAAGTGGAAGGCTTACAGTTACGACTTAACAATCTTCCACTTTAAGATACTAGAGCAGATATGTATTTTATGCGTAACGTTTTTATTAATTAAGTTATATGGATATAAAGAAATACGTTATTTTAATATTATTTTAAATGTATATTTTTTAAGTACAATTTCTTTTATTATTTTAAGTCAATTTGCAATATTTTCAGTGCGCATAGGCAGTTTATTTAATGTTGTTGAACCATTAATGATTGTTTATTTAGCTGAGTACTTTAAAAAGGGTTTAAATAAGAATCTATATTTTGTTTTAGTGATTATTGGATCATTGTTGTTGGCGTTCGTCAATTACATTTATACATCAAAATTACCTGAGTATGAATTATTTGTCGGTGGAATGTGATGGTTTCTAAATTTATCGGCAAAGATAAAGTTTAAGAGGAGGTTTAATGTCAAATGATAATTTAAGGGTTGGCCTTGTTGGTTGCGGACGAGTCGCACAACATTACAAATATATATTTAACCAATATGGAATGGATGGAATTGAAATAACAGCTTGCTGCGATATTGATAGAGATAAAGGCCAATATATGGCTGATCATTATGGTGCTCAATATTTCTCTGATTATTCTGAGATGTTGAAAAATGAAAACATTGATTTAGTTGCAGTGCTGACTGAGAGTGGAAAACACTATAATCATACAAAAATGGCACTTGATGCTGGTTTACACGTAATCGTTGAAAAACCAATTACTTTAATACCAGAAGAAGCTTACGAATTAGAAGAACTAGCATCGAGTAAAGGACTTTTTTTGGAAGGTGTTTTTCAGAATAGATTTAACCCTGCTATTAAAAAGTTACGTGAAGCATTTACTGATAATCGATTTGGCAAAATAATTACGTGTTGTATTAGGTTACGTTGGTGTCGTCAACAAGAGTATTATGAAGATGGATGGCATGGTACTTGGAAAATGGACGGGGGTGTTATAAATCAACAAGCAATACATCATATTGATGCTTTAAATTGGTTGAATGGCGCAGTGAAACGAGTTTGTGCTGCAGGTACACAGCGTTTAAATAAACTTGAAGCTGAAGATACAATGGTGGCAATTATAGAGTTTGATAATGGTTCACTGGGTACCGTTGAAGTTACTACGGCTGCTCGACCAGAAGACTTTGAAGCTTCTATTTCTGTTGTTGGTGAAAAAGGTATGGTCTCTATTGGTGGTGTAGCACTGAATAAAATTGATTTGTGGCACTTTATAGAATCAGTTCCTGGAGATGAAAATGTAAAAGAGACATATTCACAAAATGTTCCTAATGGTTATGGTTTAGGACATAAACCTTTGTTCGATCATCTGAAAGAGCAATTCATTTCTAAATCCTACCATCCTAGTGTTTCAGCGACTGATGCAGTGAAAACACTGGAACTAGTTCACGCACTATATTCAAGTATTGAAGTTGGTGGATGGGTTAACTTATCAGACAAACCAAGATCCAAATGTCTGGGGATAGGTGGGCCACCTCTTAGCGAGAATTAAAAATGGTATATTATACAAATAAAATAGATTTAACAGAAAAGAAAAAATTTGCAGCAATACTTGGAGCTAATCCTTCAGAGGGTGCCCGATCTCCTAAACTATGGAATGCAGCATTTAAGGCACATGGGATTGACAGTGTAATGCACCCAATGGATGTCAATAATGATAATTTAGTAAATTTACTTGAAGTTCTGGATGGTGATGTCGATTTTATTGGTGGAGCTATTGCTGTACCACATAAAGAGTCTGTTGCTTCATGGTTGAAACAAAAAGGTAAGGAATACATTACTAAAGAAGCCGATTCAATTGGAGCTGTGAATACATTATTTCGGACTAAGTCAGGACATTTGTGTGGGACGAATACTGATGGTGAAGGAGCTTTGGAAAGTTTAAAAGTTGTTAAAAATAATATTGCAGGTTCTAACGTCTTACTTATTGGTCCAGGAGGTGCTGGTAAAGCTGTTGCAGCATATTTAGCAAAAGAAATTGGTGATACTGGAACGTTAACGTTAAGTGTGAGGGATAAAAAGCGTATAGAAGATTTTTCAACAAGTATTAATGCGAAGGTGATTTCATGGCCTTTACAAAGTGAAATATTAAAAAAATTTGATATTATAGTAAATTGTTCAATATTAGGATCGAAGCAAAAAGGCATAATAAATGGAGAGGAAGTCTTAATGGAATTGTATTCCCCAATTACAGGTGAATGCGATGAGTTTAAATACTTGTCTGTATTAGATTCTTCTGCAGTACTATTTGATATCATATATGATCCTATGCCGACTAAATTATTGAAACATGCTTCAAGTATAGATTTGGTTAGTTTAGATGGAGGTCCAATGAATTTAGAGCAAGCTGTTATTGCATTTGGGTATGCTGTTAATGAGATTAAAGGGCGGAATGTAACTAGAATCTCAATGGAAAAAGCAAAATCATCTTTATAGAAGAGGCTGTAGATATTGGAAAATAAAATAGAATCACTGCTAATATCTCTTGGGATTTGTAGCGAAAATACCATAGCACCTTATTTTCCTAAGGTACGTGACCGAGATGATGTGTCGGTATTAAAATGTAATAAGTCTGGCGTTATTTTTTTGTCGCGTTCTGATCATATTAATTTTTCACATTATGAAGAAAAAAATAATTTTGAGTACTGGAAAGCTATTGATAGAAAAACAGCTATAAATTCTTGTGCTGAAGACTCAGAAAGAAGATTCAATCAATTTAAAGATATTATTGCTAACAAAAATTGGATTGATATAGGAACGGGAGCCGGAGGGATTCTTGATTTACTTTCACCTATTGC
>Ga0316205_10002065_pt1 | contig 22206 bp, 23 predicted proteins | sample 3monthpyrite_MG_FD_204941 | JGI IMG/M metagenome (GOLD analysis project Ga0316205, IMG submission 204941) | Microbial mat bacterial communities from mineral coupon in-situ incubated in ocean water Damariscotta River, Maine, United States -... | ecosystem: Environmental > Aquatic > Marine >... | reverse complement strand
GCGCTTCAAGTAATCATTACTGGACAATGTGGAAGCTACCATTTTTTGGTGAGCGCGATCTGGGTCGGGTAGTCGCTGAGTTAGAAGCATGTGGACGAGCTTATCCTGACCACCATATTAGATTACTGGGTTACGATAACTATACACAAAGTCAGGGTTCTGCTTTTGTGGTCCGTGAAGGACGTGTGTAAGACATGATATTAATATCTGTAATAACAGGTAAGTAATGACATTCACTAACATGATGATGCGATGGGGTTAACAATGGCACAAACAGCAACAAGTAAAAGTGCACGCGAAGCTTCTTTGGAGAGACGTCGTGCTTTGACTACAAAAGGCAAAGCGGCGTTAACCGGCGGAAGTGTAGCGAGCACTTCGCAAACTAAACCAATGACCACTGCTGTGATCAGTTCACCGGCACAGGCTTCGTCTATGACGGGGCGGGCTGCTTCACGAGCTCGTCGTGATGCAATGTCAAACAGTGGTAAAGCGGGACTTGCTGTTACAGATCGTACACGTTCTGCACCTGCCATTAAGACCCCATCTGCAGCATCGCAGGCTACTAAGTTAGATGCATCTGCAGACGACAATAAGTCGACTAAAGGTTGTGGTTGTGGATGTAATGGTACTAAAGCTACATGCGGTGAAACGCGTGAAGATTCTGCAACTGTTACCAGTCGTATGATTATACCTAACAAGAAAATACAGGCTTCAGCACGAAGTGCGGCACGCATTGCCTCTTTAGCCAGGCGTGACGCAATGTCGGCGCGTGGAAAAGCAGGGATTAATGCTAATGGTACTTCTGCAGCACAAAATGCCAGAGCAGCAAATCCAGGCATATCAAGCCGGGAATTAGCACAAGCTTTGCGTGAAGCACGTAGTAGTAAGGGTAAGTCAGGTCAGAAAAAATCTGAGCCTTGTGGTCGTATGAGATTGAATAAATCAGGTAAAGGCGCAGCAAAAGATGCTCCATGGAAAGTGGGTGAAAGTGAAACAACACATGGGCAAACGCTAACAGGAACCATGGTTGGGCGTAGTCTAAGCGTAACAGGTGATGAAGCAAGTACTTGCCGTAATGTTACGGGTACTGAATACATGGGTGCTGATGTATTTCGCAATTTTTGTCAAAGTGATACCGCGCCATCGAAAGTACGAAAAGTTAACGTAACAACGACATCTCACGGAAACACTGTTAGTGGTGATCGTGTAGGTCGAGGAAAAAATGTTACAGGTAATGAAGCAGGTACATGTAAGAGTGTTACTGGAGATGAATACATCAGTGCGGAACAGTCACAGGCATATTGTGGTGAATTCGCAAAAAAATCACCTCGCAAAGCTTCTATGGCTGAAACAATGAAAGGTGAAGCTATTACAGGCAATAACGTTGGGCGGTCAGAGAAAGTGACAGGTGACGAACCAGGTATGAGTCGGTCTTTAACTGGAACGCAATACACTAAACCAGAAGAGATTGGTAATGCCCCGGCTAAAGTTGGCATGAGTAAGACTTTGCGTGGCGGTAGTGTAACCGGAAGCACCGTTGGTCGACGTGAGCGTATGACAGGTGATGAAGCAGGTAGCTGTAAAAACGTTACTGGAGATGATTATGTAGGACAGGAACAGTACAACGGTTTTTGCAGTACAGCGGCTGAAGCGCCAACAGACCGGAAGGTTGGTGTTTCAAGGACAGGTAATGGTTTGTCTGTAACAGGTACCATGACAGGACGTGCGAATCATGTGACTGGAAATGAGCCGGGTAGTTGTAAAGCTGTTACTGGTACGCCATACGGTGGTATGGAGCAATCAGAAAATTTTTGCCAGGCTGAAGACGTAGCGTTGGTGAGTGCACGCAATAGAGAGTCAAGAAGTACACCATCCATGCCATTGACGGGTATTCAACCCGGTGTTGGTGGCGTGATGACAGGTGCAGATAAAGGTGCATGTGAACAAGTGTCAGGCACGCCATATGTTGGTGCTGATCACTATGCTGATGCATGTCCGGCGGCGCCGGCAACAACAGCAAGCCCTGATTTTCCACAAGCAATTGACGGTAATGCAGTTGGGCAACAATTCAGCGTAAGCTCGCCATCTGGTGGTGCTGCAGCTGCATCAGGTTCAACTGGCATTACTGGAAAGCAAAATACGAAAAGCCATATAACGGGTCCATTCGGTATGGCAACCGGGAAAGTAACGGGTACTGAAGATGCGCGTTTTGGTAAAGGACATGAGAATGCTACTGAAATGCGACCAGAACCTGTTGCTCAAATTGAAGGCAGAGATAAGACTCGTATATCAGGTGAAGGTCAGGATACGGGCTTAAATATTACCGGTGATGACTGGGGTAGAGGTAAGCATGTTACTGGTACAGAAGGTATGTCAGCAACAAAACGTAATCCTACTATACGGGCAAATAACTCAATGCAAGCTATGCAGGAAATGGCTGCAATTGCACAAAAACGAAATGAGGAAGTAGCGATCCCAAACAGTAAGGTTACTGGTGGCAGCGGTAATACTGATAAAGGATCATTGATTACTTATTCTGGAGGCGCACGCGGTTAATCGGGGAGAAATCCAGGGTTAATTACGAGAAACGATACTATGTTGAATATACGCAGCAAGCAACAAGCTTCACGCAACCTGAACCGGATTACGACCCCGCTTGGTCGACCTGGTGACAGAGCTATGAAGACTGCACATACAACAGAGTCTAAATACTCTGCAAGTGTGTCGAAGACGGCTGCATCCATGAAAATTTCACATGGGTTAACAAACGTTCAGGAAAATATGCAGCTATATGCGTATGAAAGTAGTGTAAGAGAGTCGTTTGATAATATTGTTCCAACGTTGAAACAGATTTCAGCATTGCAACACGATGATAATTTTGAAAGACAAGCGCAGCAATTAGCACGCACCCAGCTTGGATTTGAGTTACCTGAATTATATTTAAGTAATGCATGGGTAGATCAATTAGACATGCGCAGTTTGTTCGCCTGGAGCGTATTTGAAACTTACCATCGTTTTTGCGATGAAGTATTTACACGAGATCCGCTCGGTCAGAGTGGAAGTGAAGCAAACTTCCAGGGATTTATACAGGAATGTGGGTTTCATATGGTGGATGTTTCACCTTGTGCAGATGGTCGTTTGGCACATGTTATACGCTATGTATTGCGTATGCCATACAAAGAAGTTCGCCGTCGTTCATATGCTGGTGCAATGTTTGACATTGAAGACAGCCTTGAAAAATGGGTTAAGACAGAATTAGTACGTTTCCGTGAGGGTAAACCGAATACGGCAGATACAGCGACGCGTTATTTGAAGGCTGTGGTATATCACCATAGCTCTGTTGACCCAAGTCATCAAGGTTGTGCAGCGCATGGTTCCGATACTTCAAAAGCAGCGCAAGGTGGTTTAGAGCGTTTGATGGGTTTTCAACAAGCGGTACAAAACACACATTGTTGTGGTGCATCTATCGATTGTTTATTAATCGGTATGGATACAGATACAGATGGTATTCGCATTCATATGCCAGATGAAAAGGGCAATATTGATTTAGAAAACTATGTTGATAGTTTGCAAGTGTTTGATACGACGGCCAGCATGAGTGCAAGTGATGCAGAACAGTGGATATCTGATCATGTTAAACAGTTAGGTGGTGATACATTAACAGAAGGTATGGCGCGTTTTATGTCATATTTATTGAAAAATAATATGTCTCAAGTTGAATACGTACGCAACTATTATGATGGTTGCTATAACGACATAGGACATGCAGAGCGTTTCATTGGTGCGGGTATTGGATTTGAAGAGATACAGTTACGTAATCTGATGTTTTTTTCATACCTCAATACGGTTGAGGAAGCGGCTAAAGATTTAGATGTTGGTATTAGCATTTTTACAGGTTTAAATATTTCGCAAGGATTGCCGGTACCGATAGTTGTACGTTATGACTATCATGGGAATGTACCAGGTGCACGTGAACGCGCTGAAGAGCATTGCCGACGTGTTTCGAGCGCATTGCAAAACCGGTACAGTGAACTTGCAGATCGTGGTTTGCTGCACACATTACAGGTAGTACGTGATATTAATGGCGCTGGACAAATTGAGATACTCGAATGTTCAGTACAAACAAAAGCTACAGGTGGTCACTAATGAAAATCTGTCAAGTAAAGAAACCATTAGTTTCAACAAATCGCATACCAGGTATGGAACATAAACACCTGCAAGTGGTTCAGGATGGTAGTGCAATTGCTGTAGCTGTTGACGCGGTTGGTTGTATACCAGGCGATTGGGTAATTTGTGTAGGTAGCTCAGCAGCAAGAGAAGCGGCTGGCAGTAAAGAATATCCAAGTGATTTGACTATTGTTGGAATTATTGATCACTGGGATCCTGATAGTTCGGTATAGGCACTGACAATGGAAATTATGCAGGTAGAAAAACCATTGGTATGTACACGTCGTGTCGATGGGCTAAGAGATATTAGTTTACGTGTATTGAGAGATTACACGGGTAATCAGGTGGTGGCAGTAGACCCTGTAGGTGCCAGAGAAGGCAGCTGGGTATTCACATCAAGTGGATCTGCTGCGAGATATGCGGCATGTGACTTTCGGATTTTAACTGATCTGACGGTCGTTGGGATTATAGATTTCTGGGATGCTGATACTGATCAGTAAATATTTAACAGCTACAACAGTCTCGATATTAATGCTTGGCAAAAGTGGCTTAACTTTAATTTAAATTTGAAACAACTAAGTCTACGACTTTAATAACTAGGAGTATATAAATATGGCTAATGACAACTATGGTATTGCGTTAGGTATGATCGAAACTCGAGGCTTGGTGCCTGCAATTGAAGCAGCTGATGCTATGACTAAAGCTGCGGAAGTTCGCATGATCGGGCGTGAGTTTGTTGGTGGTGGTTATGTAACAGTATTGGTTCGTGGTGAAACTGGAGCTGTTAATGCTGCAGTACGCGCTGGCGCTGATGCTTGTGAACGTGTTGGTGATGGCCTGGTTGCAGCGCACATTATTGCTCGTCCACACAAAGAAGTTGAACCTGTATTACCTGAAGGTAATACGGCATAGGGTAGTTTTATTATTTACTATAATTTATAGGAGAAACAGATCATGGCCAATGATAATTACGGCATTGCTCTAGGTATGATAGAAACACGCGGATTAGTACCTGCCATTGAAGCGGCAGATGCTATGACTAAAGCTGCAGAAGTGCGCATGATAGGGCGTGAGTTTGTTGGTGGCGGTTATGTAACAGTATTGGTTCGTGGAGAAACTGGTGCGGTTAACGCTGCAGTACGCGCTGGTGCTGATGCTTGTGAGCGCGTTGGTGACGGTCTGGTTGCAGCGCACATTATAGCTCGTCCACACAAAGAAGTTGAACCTGTATTACCTTCAGGTAAATAATCTTAAGGTAGTTTTATTGATCCATTAAATGTATAGGAGAAAAGACCATGGCCAATGATAATTACGGCATTGCTCTAGGTATGATTGAAACACGCGGACTAGTTCCTGCCATTGAAGCAGCTGATGCTATGACTAAAGCGGCAGAAGTCCATCTTATCGGACGTGAGTTTGTCGGTGGTGGTTATGTAACAGTATTGGTTCGTGGTGAAACCGGAGCGGTTAACGCGGCAGTACGCGCCGGCGCTGATGCTTGTGAACGCGTTGGTGATGGTCTGGTTGCAGCGCACATTATTGCTCGTCCACACAATGAAGTAGAAGGTGTGATTGGCGAAACAGGTAATAGAACATCTGCTGCTAAGTAACTAATAAGACTACGTGCACATGTTTCATATTAATGCTGACGAACGTGTATTGGGTTACCTCGGTCGAGCCCTGAGTCTCGAGCTCTCTGCAGTACAGCTTTACAGTACGCAGTCGATGCTTGTTTCATCTTGGGGTTTGACCGATGTTGCCGACAAGTTACAGGCAGAGTCTCGGGAAGAGATGGGACATGCTGAACGCATCATTAGTCGAATGCTAGCTCTTGGTGTAGCACCAAATGCTTCACAATTACGTCCGGTTCGACTTGGGCGAAACCTGCAAGAGTTATTACAATATGACGCTGCATTTGAGAATGAACTTATAAGTTTATACAATGATGCAGCACGTTATTGTGTCAGTATTACTGATTATGATAATCGTCTTTTTTTTGAGGCGCTTCTTAATGAAGAAAAAACACACGCTACTGATTTGATGCAATGGCTACAGGAGTTAAAACAAACTGAAGCACAAACATCAGATTAGAATGTGATTTATTAATGGAGATGTAAAATGAGCGATCAATGGCAAGAAAGAAATAAACCAGCTCGTCTTGAAAGACGTTATATATTCCAGGATTACAGCACGCTTAGCGACTTCCTCGAACGTGCTGCTGAATTGTCAGAGCATGAAGATCTATTTCCAGATATGGGCTTCGGTAAAGACTATGCCAATATCACCATTTATGCTGATGATAATGAAAAACTTAGTGATATTCATCATCGTTTTGCACAAGAACTCGATAAGTTGTTTAACGTAAAAGAGCACTGAGGTTATTCGAAGATGCCTGTTATTGCATTGGTAGGCAACAAGGGCGGTGCTGGTAAGACAACATTATCAGTCAATCTTGCTGCAGGTCTTGCTAAACAGGCAAGCACAATTCTTGTTGATGCTGATCCTCAGGGCTCGGCTTTACAGTGGAATGCATTCTCTGCCGCTGATAACTCAACTCCAGTTCATGAGGCAAGTGATGAGCTTGATATCCAACTAGCCGAGCTTTCTCAAAAATACGATTATGTAGTGGTCGATTGCCCACCATCTGTGCATGCTATACAAACTATTAAGGTACTGGAAGTTTGTGATTTGGCATTGATTCCAGTGCAGCCATCGCCTGTGGATTTATGGGCGACAGTTCATACTGAAAAGGCTGTTCGGCATGCACGGCAATCCAATCCTGATTTGGAAGCTATGCTCGTTATTAATCAGCTGGAAACACGTACAACATTGTCTCGATTGGTACGTGACGCACTTTCCGAAATTGAGTTACCTGTGGCGGAGACAGCCCTGCGTAGAAGGGCAATTTTTCGCAATAGTGTACTAGAAGGTAAGAATGTTTTTGATGTGGGTCGTCGCGGTATAGATGCTGCGAGCGAAATAGATGAACTTATAAAAGAGGTTATCAAGATATGAGTAGCACGGAAAAAACTAAACAAAAGTTAATGGAAACCATGCGCATGACCAAGGCGGAGACCAATAAGAAAAAACAGAGTGTTGCGACAAAACAAACTACAAAACCTCAAAGTGCAAAGACTGTTGTTAAGAAAAAGAAAACAACTGCAAGAAAAAAAGTAACTAAGGACACTAAAACATTGTCGATCGATCCTTATCAGTCTGTAACGCGCGTATGGCCTGACTGAATTGAATTATTTTTTGACTGTATTGGCATCTTGTCAATAAGAATTTCTTCTAATAATTTCCGGATGTTTAGGGGTGAGGTTACAAGAATAAGAAACCTTTATCAATCAAGGGTATTAATTGTCTGGTAATCGCATTAGTATAGATGAATACCTATAGTAATCATTAATAATATTTATTATGGTTTATGGGTATTTGAGGTATATTTGTAGTCTATGTGGGAATGATAGTAACAATAATTATAGCTTTATTTCCCTATGAAATGAAAGATAAGAACAGGTGAGCCTTATGTCAATACACAATGACAATAGTTATACCCCACCAGCAGCTATGCCGGATCATCTTATTCGCTACGCGACCTTTCGTCAGTTTCAGGTGTTTGAAGCTATTTATCGCCTGGGTAGTTTTACCCGCGCAGCTGAAGAGCTCTTTCTTACTCAACCTACTGTTTCCATGCAGATCAAAAAATTGTCAGACGCAATCGGTTTACCATTATTTGAGCATGTCGGTCGAAATGTTGAGCCAACAGAAGCCGGTAAAGAGCTATATTCGGCCTGTCGTAACATGTTTGAAACATTGTCTAATCTGGAAATGACTATTTCTGATATGAAAGGCATGAAACGTGGGCGATTACGCATGGGTGTTATAACGACTGCAAAATACCTTGCGCCAGAAATGTTGGGTGATTTTAGTAAGCTCTATCCAGGCATTGATCTCTCTTTAAAGGTTACCAATCGTGACAGTATTATACGCCGTATCCGTGCGAACGAAGATGACCTGTATATCATGGGGCAGGCCCCGGAAGGAGACTTTGAGGTTGAATCATTTCCCTTTGCGCCAAACCCGCTTGTTGTCATGGCGCCGCGCAATCATCCGCTAGTGGGTAAAAAAAATATTAGTCTGGAAGAGATTGCCCAGCAACCATTTATTATTCGAGAACCAGGTTCAGGGATTCGTGATGCTATGTATAAGGCGTTTGATGCAGTCGGGGTACGCCCTAGTGTACGTATGGAAATTGGTAATAATGAAGCTATAAAACATGCTGTTGCTGGCGGTCTTGGCTTATCAGTCATGTCATTACATACCTTGTCACTTGAAGGTGTTGATGGACCCGTTGCAATTCTTGACGTAAAAGGGTTCCCTATCTTACGTAACTGGTATATCGTTTATCCAAAAGGTAAAGAATTATCCCTGGTCGCACAAACATTTCTGGACTTTGTTGTTGGCTCTGAAAAATCAATTCGAGAGCGCATGACAAAGTTATGGCCGAAATTGAAAAGTATTTTGAAAGAGGCAGAAAAATCAACGCCAGGAAAGAAAGCTGTTAGTAAGAAAAAGGCAGCTAAAAAATAATTTTTAAAACCAGTCTTGTTGGCGGCTGATTTTAGCACTTGTTAGTATTCACAATAAGTCATTCTTTATTTCTTAGGTATATTATTGTATATAATAAATCTAAACCCCTTCTTGTATTGTCAGCTAGCTATAGTATCTATCATTAATATCAATGAGTAATTTTTGTTACCCGCATACATAATGATAATTAGATTTATCGTGATGCGTACAGTGTAACTTTTATTCAGGGGCTGTGATGATATGAAAGTGTTTAATGAAATAAGCTTGACATATAAACGCGGTGACATTTTTGGTGGTATTACTGCTGCGGTGATTGCACTGCCTATGGCATTAGCTTTTGGTGTCGCATCGGGTGCTGGCGCTGAAGCAGGACTATATGGGGCGATTTTTGTTGGTTTATTCGCTGCCTTGTTTGGGGGCTCACCTACATTAATCTCGGAACCTACCGGTCCAATGACGGTAGTATTTACAGCTGTTATCGCAAAGCTCATTGCTTCAGATCCTGTAAATGGAATGGCAATGGCGTTTACTGTCGTCATCATGGCAGGCATGTTTCAAATTTTATTTGGTGTAATGAAGCTGGGTAAATATGTGACCTTGATGCCATATACTGTTGTATCAGGCTTTATGTCAGGGATTGGTATCATACTTATTATTTTACAAATAGGGCCTTTGCTTGGGCAGGCTTCACCCAATGGTGGTGTTATTGGAGTTGTCGAGAATTTACCGACACTATTGAACGGTATACAAGCTAATGAAACAATTTTAGCTATTTTAACATTGGCAATACTTTTCTTGATTCCAGCTAAGCTCAAGCAATATCTTCCTCCCCCGTTGGTTGCATTGATTGCTTGCACCTTGATTTCAGTTGTATTTTTAAGTGGTGTAGATATACGACGCATTGGCGAAATACCTACAGGTTTGCCTGATCTTCAATTGCCTGTATTTAGCTCTGAACAGTGGCAAATAATGATAATCGATGCAATTGTATTAGGCATGCTGGGCTGCATTGATGCTTTACTCACTTCAGTTATCGCCGACAGTATTACTCGCAAACGGCATAATTCAGATAAGGAGTTAGTAGGCCAGGGTATTGGTAATATTATGTCCGGATTGTTTGGTGGTTTACCTGGCGCCGGTGCGACGATGGGGACGGTTGTCAGTATTCAGGCCGGTGCACGAACCGCATTGGCGGGTCTTGTACGAGCGGGTATTCTGCTCGTCGTAATTTTGTGGGCGGCTGATTTAACTTCAGTAATACCTTTAGCTGTATTAGCGGGTATCGCGTTAAAAGTGGGTATTGATATTATTGACTGGGGTTTTCTTAAGCGCGCTCATCGCATTTCTGGCAAGGGAGCCTTGATTACATATGGTGTAATAATATTGACAGTATTTGTTGATCTGATTGCGGCTGTTGGTATTGGATTGTTTGTCGCCAATGTTATGACCATTACAAAACTGTCAGAATTACAGGAGAACGATGTAAAAGCGGTATCAGATCCAGATGCTACTGATCTGGACTTGTCATTACGTGAAAAAGAGATATTAAGAGATGCTAAAGGTAAAATCATGTTGCTATATTTACGGGGAACAATGATTTTTGGTAGCTCGAGAGCCATTACCCGTAAGAATTCACAAATTGGTGGTAGCCATACATTAGTTGTCGATATTACTGATGTTAAGCATCTTGGTGTTTCGGCAGCTTTAGCGCTTGAGGAATCCATTCTTGAAATGATTAATGCCGGGCGTTCAGTTTATATCGTAACTACTAAAGAACAAGCTCTGCAACGACTGGGTAGACTTGATGTTCTTAAGCATATACCTGAAGAGAATATTATTGTGGGCAGACTGGCTGCACTGGAACGTATTAGAGCAAAGCAGTCAGAGACATTGCCTGGATATAATGATGCAAATGATACTTTATACAGTATCTGATTTAGCGAAAGATAATGGTTTATAAATCAAGACAGGAGAATAATTATGTTAATGACGAATAACCATAATCCTTATTTATCTTATGCAGTTATAAATGATGTTGCCAGGATTGTTGATAATTACCTTAGAGATGATTGGGTGATCAGGATTGAATATACAGATGAAGTAGAATATATGAATACAAACTGGCAGCTGTGGGGCAAACCATTTTTTAAGATTAAAGCCCCAAATGAGGTCATGGATAATATATTCGCATGCCATATAAATAATCAGTTCTGCTCAATACGGTTGCATGCTGAAAAATATAATCTTGTTAGTAGTTTTTATTACTCAGTTTGCCAATCGTGCCATGTATCCAGATAGTATCTGTATACCAACAATGACGGAAATTAAATTTCATATTTATAATCTGGATGAGTATCCCTTCAGATTAGCATTATAATTAATTTAAGTTCTATGGGGGCTTCTGATTTGTTGTTTGGTCTTATTGCTTCGGTGATGTTTGTACGATAGGTAGTTCAAACCAGAATATTGATCCTTCATTTTTTTTCGATTTAAAACCTACCTTTCCATCCATGCTGTTAATAAGTTCGCGAGTGATAGCCAGGCCCAGGCCTGTACCGCCCTTCGTTCGCATATCAGAATTATCTTCCTGTGAGAATTTGTTGAAGATTTGCTCATGGAATGCATCGTCGATACCGCTTCCATAGTCTTGCACAGATATCCTTATATAATTATTATCGACTAACTCAGCTATGATATCGACTGTATTACCAGGATGGGAGAACTTGGCTGCGTTTGATAGTAAATTAGACAGAATTTGATAAAGTCGATTAGGGTCGACATTCACCATTATATCGTCAACACGTTGCTTTAAGTTAAAAGTTACATCATATTGACTTGCGTAGCTTTGATTATTAATTAAAGATTGTTCGATAATATGCATGAGTGGTTCAGTGCTCAAGTGGAATACCATCTTTCCACTTGCGATCTTGTCCATATCGAGTAAGTCATTTATAAGGAAATTCAAACGTTCTGAATTTCTTGAGGCTATTTCAATTAGTTCTTTAACTTTATCAGACACTTCGCCAACAACACCGCCCTTAATAAGTTTTAGAGTGCCTACTATTGAAGTAAGTGGTGTGCGGAGTTCATGATTTACTGTTGAAACAAATTCATTTTTTAATTTTTCCAACTTTTTTCGCTCGGTAATATCTTGTGCAACACCCAGGTAGCCTATGATTTCACCTTTGCTTGATTGCATAAATGTGACGCTAAGTTGAACAATGATATGTGTACCGTCCTTTTTCACATATGTCCATTCGCGAGTTTCTGAACCTTCCAGTTCAGGAATGGTTACAAATACTCTGAACCCCTCAATGGTGGAGCGTAACTTTCTCGATAGTTCTAGTCCGCGTAGTTCTACCTCTGAGGCGAGATGTATGATAGCAGGAGATTGCTTGTTGACCATTTCCTCGGAACTATAACCAAGCATTTTTTCGGAACCCGCATTAAACATAGTAATTATTCCCTCATGGTTAGTCGTAATGACGGATATTTCTGTCGCAGCATCTAATACGGCATTCAGTTCAGTGGTGCGTTTGCGAAGGTCCTGTTCAGTGTTTTTTCGTAGAGTGACATCTGACTCAATGGCAATAAAACCTACTACATTGCCATTTTCTTCAATAGGATCGCAATCAATATGTACCCAGTAGGGGGTGTTATTAATTGTATAGTTAACAATATCTTCAGAAAAACCTTGTAATGATGCTATCTTTTCCGAAATTCTTTTTACAGTTTCAGGGTTTGTCTCGCGTCCTTGTAATATTCTACCAGGTTGTTTACCGATAATAGATTCAAGCGCATACCCGGTTAGTCTGATAAAAGCATCGTTCACCCATTCAATATCTCCATGTACGTCTGTTATAACAACGCTATTTGTCGTTCTGCTTGCAACCATTGATAATCGCTTAAGCATATCCGTATTTTTATCTACAACATCTTCAAGGTATTCTTTTTTTGTACTTAATTCCCTGTAGTTATCAGATATTTTTGAAGCCATAGAAGAAAGGGATTTTGAAAGACTGTAAAACTCCATGATGTTGCTTTGTGGTAGTGCGGCATTCTCACCGGAAGTAATATGTTTTATAAACTCAAGACTTGCATTATCGAGATTATTGACAGGAATAGTTAGCCAACGACTCACGATAAATGCGAGTGCTATGGCCGCGAGCATTAATAATGCAAGTATAATAAAAAGCTCAACTCTTAGTCGCCCGATTGCATCAACGACATTTTGGGTTCTTTGTTCAATTATAATCGAGCTAAAATAATTACTATCATTAATAGCTAGTTGTTTTACATAACGACCAGCACGCCATTGTTTTAATATCGAGGAGGGAGTGCCCGGAAGCCATATTTTAATGCCGTTTTTTCTTGTAACAACATCGCTGTCGGGCTCCAGTTTGTGACTTTCTATCTTACCCTGTTGAAATATGATTTTATTTTCTTTGTCGATAAGTGCGATGGCCGTGTCGTCAGGTAGTGATAGCGAATTGATAAATTTACTCGCAGCACTCTTGGTGCTGACAGAAGGGAGTATTTCTTTGGCTCTATGTGCAATCGCTTTTAGCTGGTTGTTAACCTGTTGTTCTAAATTAGTAGCAGCCTGGTTGCTACTAATGATGGCAGGGATAGTGCCAGAAAGTAGTGTAATAGTGATAATAATATTAAATAATAATGCCCTGATACTAATACGCTCTTGTTTTTTCCATAAAACATGCGTTGCATAGTAAATATAGTTAGCAATAAGAGCATTGAATACACCATTTAATGTTTGTTTTACGGCAATTATTCCTGCTGCTTCCGGGCTTAGCCCTATAAACCAAACATAAAAGACGAGTACCAAAGGAATACCAATTACTAACCAGTATCCTGTATCAATCAGAACGGTATTTTTTTTCCCCTGAGACCAGAATGTTGAGAACCAGATTGCTTCTAGTGTGAATATGATAATGGCATATGGGTGACCCCATAAATAATAGGTATAAGCACTAGCGATAATAGCTACTATCACACAAGACAGGCGTCCAAATGCCATTGCAGCATACATGACTGCAATAGAACCAAAAATAAAGTCGATACCATAAAATAAGGGCAATTTTGCAGTATTACCGAGCAGTGACAAAGCTGACAGTAATACGGTGAACATTAAAATTTGTTTGTGATTTATATCGCTCATATCCCTGTATTAAGACTCGTATATATGCACTTTGTCTCAATGATATCGGCCAGTATTAGGCTAAATTGAATGCTTATGCTTCTATATTTAGATCCATATCATAATATACCAGGTAATATGTAGACACTAACTTTAGTCAGATGTCTCGGGTACTCATAATAAACGAGGTCAGAGAGGAATTCCTCTCTGACCTCGTGTTTTTTTGCTAGTTAATTTAGATGTGAATGCAGCATTACAACCAGTAATGACGTCATTACGAATGAAATGAAAGAAAGAATCCATTTCATTTTTTCGTCAAACCAGTTCACTATTCTCTTCCACAAGTTACGATTCATAACTCGTATACCTCATTTTGAATTGCTTGGTATACCGCATCTCTATAGCTGGTCTGGTACAAAAGTGATCGTGGAAATTGCTCTTTACCCAGATAGCGCGCGCTGACATCCAGGAAGTCCAGTACTTCTATCGGTAGAGTTGTGGTTTCTATTTCAAGTCTTGATGTTGCTAGTCTGTTCATAACTCACCTCCGCTTTTGTCAGTTTTAATATAAACAGGGTTTAAACTTCTGACTCAAAATATAAAATACCTGACACAAATAGTCAAGTAATAGATGTATGTACAATTGATGTCAAATAATAGCTAACTACCTGAAAATTAACACTTATAATATTCCAGGCATTGGCATTTCATGTATAACGATGTTTTTTTATTTTATTAATTTATCATATTTTTTTAATTTCTCTTGACATATGCAACAGTTATACGATATTTATACATAACATATACATCGATAAGGACTGTCTGAATATTTAGTATGGAAATGCAATCGTAATGGTGATTTGTATATTCGGGTGAGGGTTATGGGGACAACTAATGTGTCCCGATGAAAGAGAAAGATGTAATTAATGACAGCATTGATCAGGTAGGTATGTATGCAAGAAAACAATTTAACGATGGATTTGACTGAGCAGGGTTATGTTCCAGATGCAGTTATTCGTCTTGGGATTCGCAGACTCATCAAGCAGCGCTTAAAAGAGATCAGTTTTGACAATTGTGAGCAAATGGCATCGGATCAGAATGATTTCATCGAAGCGATGAATAATTCTGTTATTGCGCCACTAACAGATAAGGCAAATGAACAGCATTACGAGGTTCCTGCAGAGTTGTTTGTACAAGCATTAGGTGAAAATCTTAAATACAGTAGTTGTTATTGGAAGGATAGTACAACTGATCTGGATCAGGCCGAGCAAGATGCACTTGCATTGACATGTGATCATGCAAAGCTGGAAGACGGACAGGATATCCTCGAGTTGGGGTGTGGTTGGGGCTCATTGACATTGTGGATGGCAGAGCACTATCCATCCAGTCATATTACTGCGGTTTCTAACTCGGTATCACAACGTGAATATATTCAAGGCCGTGCACAGCAGAGAGGGCTTGAGAATATTGAAGTTATAACTTGTGACATGAATGACTTCAGTATAGCGAAGCATTTTGATCGGATTGTGTCCATAGAGATGTTTGAACACATGAGAAATTATCGACTGCTTTTTAAAAACGTTAAGTCATGGTTGAAACCTGATGGTAAGTTTCTAATGCATATTTTTGTACATAGATCGACTCCTTATGCTTTTGAAGCAGTGGATGAGACTGACTGGATGAGTCGTTTCTTTTTCTCAGGAGGGATAATGCCGAGTGATGATTTGCCATTATTTTTTCAGGAGCACTTGAAGATTAAAGAGCGTTGGCGCTGGTCTGGCACGCATTATCAAAAAACTGCTAATGCCTGGTTGAGAAATATGGATGCAAGCAAACAGAGAGTATGGCCTGTTTTAGAGCAAACTTATGGTAATGAAAATGCGCAACAGTGGTGGATGCGTTGGCGTGTTTTTTTTATGGCTTGTGAAGAATTGTTTGGCTACAACCATGGTCAGGAATGGTGGGTCAGTCACTATTTGTTTGAATAGATATACATCGTGAGCAGGGAGTCTTGGTAGATACAATGTCACTAAAATTAATTAATTTAATATTGTTTCAGATCGGATGGTTTGCCTGCGTTGTGGGTTCTGCCTATTCTCTTCCATGGCAGGGGACGCTTGCTGCGATTTTGATTGTTATATTTCACATCGTAAAATCAAGGTACCCGTTACTCGAGTTTAGCCTGATTCTTTGTGCGATATTGATAGGAGCTGCATGGGATAGTCTCTTGGTCTGGATGCAACTACTTACCTACACTTCTGGTATGTGGTCTCCCGTTCTTGCGCCATACTGGATCTTGGCGTTATGGGCACTGTTTGCTACAACTCTGAATGTGTCGCTGAGGTGGATGAAGGATCGTTGGTTGATCGCAACGATAGCAGGCGCTATTGCTGGCCCTCTTGCCTATTATGGCGGATTCAAGCTTGGCGCAGTGAATTTCATTGATATGGAAAATGCTTTGCTGTTGCTGGGAATTGGTTGGGCGGTTTTTACACCACTATTGTTTGTTTTGGCGCATCGTTTTGATGGTTATGCGTATCTGTCCAGACCTGAACGAGTGTCATTGTGATGGATAGTTATATCCAGGGATTACTCGCTATATTGGCATTGGGTTTGTTGACATGGATTGTCAGTGTCAAGAAGCAGGATGTCAGTATTGTAGATAGTATCTGGTCACTGATGTTTCTTGTTGCCACTATCGTCTACTTAATAAATTCAGATTTTACACTGCAGCAAATTATATTGCTGACCCTGGTCACTGTGTGGGCCCTGAGGCTTTCTATCTATATCACCTGGCGTAACCATGGTAAACCTGAAGACCATCGTTATCAGGATATTCGTCGTCGTTACTCTCCTAATTTTGAGATCAAAAGCTTGTTCATTATTTTTATATTTCAGGCTTTGCTAGCATGGATTATTTCCTTGCCGTTGTGGTATGTATTTAGTAACTCATCCACAATTGAGTTAATCACCGTTATTGGTGCAGCATTGTGGTTGATCGGGATGGTTTTTGAAGTCGTCGGTGATGCACAGCTAGTAAGATTCAGGAATGCGGGTGAGGATACGCAAACTCAGGTTCTGGATCGTGGTTTATGGCGTTATACACGGCATCCTAATTACTTTGGAGAAGCATGTATCTGGTGGGGATACTACTTGTTTGCTCTGTCTGCGGGAGGGTGGTGGACTATAGTTGCACCGCTCTGGATGACCTGGTTACTGTTGAAGTTTTCTGGTGTCGCATTGCTGGAAAAAGATATCAGTAATCGCAGGCCTGCCTATCGAGAATATATTAAAAATACCAGTGCGTTTTTCCCGTTGCCACCACGAAAGACTAAGGTAGTTGATCCTGTTAATGAGGAAGTCGTGCAGTGATTACCCGGATCATTAGCTTATCTATGTTTATCTTAACGGCATTCTCATTTATGAGTCAGGCGGCATATGGAGTCTCGACCAGAGATCTTGAATATAACGTTTTTCTCGATGGAGATCGAATAGGGTCCCACAAGGTCAGAATTACACCTATGGATACTGGAACAATTGTGGAAATTGAAGCCAGTTTTACTATCAAGTTTCTAATATTCGAAGCATATCGATATATACATTATGCCAGGGAAGAATGGAACAGCGGTTGCCTGAACAAGATACAGGCTAGTACAAACGACAATGGTAACAAGCTTTTTGTTAACGGTCGCTTGAATGACAACACGTTTACAATAAAGTCGCGAGACAAGAAAAAAGTCATCAACGGATGTGTAAGATCCTTTGCCTATTGGGATCCAAATTTAATACAGGCCTCATATCTACTGAATTCCCAGAACGGTCAATACACATCTGTTGATGTTGTGTCGTATGGTTATGAAAAAATATCATTGGGACAGCAGCGTGTTAATGCGATGCGCTACAGGATTAATGGTGACGAGATTAAGATCGATCTATGGTACTCGCCAGAACAAGAATGGTTGGCATTGAGTGCAGTTACAGAGAGTGGCGCAAGGCTACGTTATGAAAGGGTGAAAAAGAGTCAATGATATTAAGAATGTTTAGCATGACAATAGTGAGCGTTTTGATGGTTGCCTGTAGTCAAACACAAGCTCCCATAAAAACGATGGAGCGAGTGGATCTCGACCGTTTTATGGGTGACTGGTATGTAGTGGCTAACATACCTACGTTTATTGAAAAAGGTGCTCATAATGCCGTTGAATCATATCGTATGAATAAAGATGGCACGATTGCAACTACGTTTACTTTTAATGAAGGTAGTTTTAAGGGGGAACGCAAAACCTATTCTCCGACTGGTTTCATTAAAGACAAAAAAAGCAATGCAGTTTGGGGTATGCAGTTTATATGGCCGATCAAAGCTGATTACCGCATTGTGTACGTCGATGCTGATTACACTCAAACGATTGTCGGCCGAAATGCACGCGACTATGTCTGGATTATGGGGCGTAAACCAGTAATACCTGCAGATGACTACCGTAAACTTCTAATGTTGCTGGAAAAGCAAGGTTATGACATCAGTAAAATTAAACGTGTACCACAAAAATGGTAACTTTGAGAAAACAATAATGGCAATGCAGGACAACAAATTACAATTATCATCGATCTGGCATAGTGTTGTTCGCTGGTTTGATAGTTATGACGCCGTCAACAGCAGTGCAAAAGAAGAAGCCAGGCGAATCGATTGGGTTCGCACCATTCCGTTCATTGTTATGCACATCATTTGTTTTGGTGTTATATGGGTTGGCTGGAGCAGTGCAGCCATAGTGACAGCAATCGTCCTCTATGCGATTCGCATGTTTGCTATTACTGGATTTTATCATCGATACTTTTCACATAAATCTTTCAAAACAACGCGGTCAGTACAATTTATTTTTGCCTTGATAGGTGCCAGTGCAGTTCAGCGAGGCCCTCTATGGTGGGCATCGCATCATCGCCATCATCATGCCTGCGCTGACAAGGGTAGTGATCCCCATTCACCACATCAGCATGGGTTTCTGTGGAGTCATATGTTGTGGTTTTTATCAAGCGATAACTTCGCTACCCAGAATGAACGCATCATGGACTTTCACAAGTATCCAGAGCTCAGGTGGCTGGATCGTTTTGATATTGTTGTGCCCTTAGTGTTGGCACTTGCATTGTATGTGTTTGGTGAGTGGTTGGCTGTGATGTATCCAGCGGCAGAAACCAGCGGACTGCAGATGCTGGTCTGGGGGTTTATCTCAACCGTAGTGCTCTATCATATTACATTCACCATTAATTCCCTGGCGCATACTCATGGGACCAGACGTTACCAGACTAAAGATGATAGCCGCAATAACTGGTGGCTTGCGTTACTGACTTTTGGTGAAGGTTGGCATAACAATCATCATTATTATCCGGGTTCTGCCAGACAAGGTTTTTTCTGGTGGGAAATAGACCTGACTTATTACATTCTGTTGGTGCTGGAAAAGATGGGATTAATCTATGATCTCAGGCCCGTTCCTGCGCGAATATTACAGCGGGAGGATAAACGGCCATGAAAATCGCAGTCATCGGAACCGGTATTGCAGGTAATGTAGCTGCATATTATCTGGCAAAAGAACATGATATCACTGTGTTTGAAGCAAATGACTATATTGGAGGGCATACACATACTCACAATATAGAAATGGATGGTCAGCAACATCAAATCGATACCGGTTTCATTGTTTTCAATTACTGGACTTATCCAAATTTTATTAAGCTTCTGGAAGAGCTTGATGTGGGCGTGCAGGCATCAGACATGAGCTTTAGTGTGAAATGCGAATCGACAGGACTGGAATACAATGGTACATCACTAAATTCACTGTTTGCCCAGCGACGTAATTTTTTACGTCCCTCTTTTTATAGAATGATAAAGGATATCCTGAGGTTTAATCGTGAGGCTCCACTACTGCTTGATCAAGATGAGAGTGATATGAGCTTGGGCGACTATTTACAGCAACAGAAATATAGCCCGCACTTTATTAATAATTATATTATTCCGATGGGTTCTGCAATCTGGTCTGCCGACCCGGTAACCCTGATTAAAATTCCTGCAAAATTCTTTATCCGTTTTTTTCATAATCACGGCATGTTAAATGTCAGCGACAGGCCTGTCTGGCACGTCATCAAAGGTGGCTCGCGGCAATATGTAACCAAACTGACTCAAGGTTTTAAAGATCGAATTCGTCTCAATCAACCGGTTCGCTACATCAGAAGGCTACCTACTCATGTAGAAATCAAAACTGATAATGATGAATTGCAATGTTTTGATGCTGTATTTATTGCCAGTCATAGCGACCAGGCGTTAAAGATGCTCGATGATGCAACAGTTCTTGAGCGTGAAGTGTTGGGTGCGATTACTTATCAGCGAAATGAGGTTATTTTGCATACTGACACACGTCTATTACCAAAGAAAAAACTGGCCTGGGCTGCATGGAACTATCATTTGTTACCAAAAAATACCGGTTTGGCTGCATTGACATATAACATGAATATTTTACAGGGCCTGGATTCCAGGGAAACATTCTGTGTTACGTTAAATCACACTGCGGCTATTGACGAAACAAAAATAATTAAACGTATGGAATATGATCATCCGGTGTTCACTCCGGAAAGTGTTTTAGCACAGCAGCGCCAGGGGGAGATTAACGGTATTAATCGCACTTATTTCTGCGGGGCATATTGGCGCAATGGTTTTCATGAGGACGGTGTCGTCAGTGCCCTTAACGCACTTCAACATTTCAAGGAGCGAGAGTATGCGCAGTTGCATATACGAAGGGCGGGTTAGGCATCGCCGTTATAAACCACGTGAGCATGCTTTTGAATATGGCTTGTTCATGATGTATCTCGATCTTGAAGAACTTCCGCACCTGTTTGATCGGTTCTGGTTTTGGTCTGTTAGTAGATTCAATATTGGTTATTTTGATCGCAGCAAACACCATGGAGATCCTGACACGCCGTTGGATGTTTCTATCAGGCAGTTGGTGCAGGCGCAGACAGGAGAATATCCAGCAGGTCCAATACGCATGCTGACGCATTTACGTTATTTTGGTTACGGGTTTAATCCAGTCAGTTTCTATTATTGTTATGACGATGAGGATAAAGAACTCGAATACATAGTAGCCGAAGTAAACAATACACCCTGGGGTGAGCAGCATTGTTATGTGATGGATAAGCGTATCAATCATGGTCGTGGTCATAACCGGCGCTATAAATTTGATAAGCAATTTCATGTGTCACCGTTCATGGATATGAAAATCCACTACGACTGGTTTTTTTCAATGCCGCAAGATGAGCTTATTGTGCATATGCGTAACTTGAAAAATGATGTGCCGGTTTTCGATGCCACTATGAAAATGCAGGCACATCCAATCACATCACGGTCATTATCAAGTGCGTTGATTCGTTTTCCGGTAATAACGCTTAAGGTTGTTATCGCCATCTATTATCAGGCATTTAGACTGTGGTTTAAAAAAATACCGTTTCATACTCACCCGAGAAAGAAGGAGGCGCTGTTATCAGCGAAAGATCAATGAATAATACAAGATTATTACCTTTACCAGCCGTTCAGCGTAATCAGAACAATTCAAGTTTTATAGACAAGTTGGCCCGGCGAGGTTTTCTTGCGCGCATGGCTAATATTACGAAAGGTGAAGTTGTCATACAGGAAGGCGAAGAGAGCCAGTGCTTTGGACAGGTAACAGACTCACTGCCCGGGTCGGTAGTCATTACGGTTAATGATCCGCAGTTTTTTAGCGATATTGCATTCGGTGGTAGTGTCGGAGCAGGTGAATCGTATTTTCAGGGTAGATGGGAGTGTAATGATCTGACATCATTGGTAAGAATAATGCTTGTTAATCGTTCTGTTCTCGATGATATGGACAGTACTTTTTCCCGTATCAGGGAGCCGCTATATCGTTCACTTCACTGGCTTAATCGTAATACAAAAAATGGAAGTCGCAAAAATATTGAGGCCCATTATGATTTGGGTAATGATTTGTTCAAGCTTTTTCTGGATAAAAGTATGATGTATTCATGTGCTGTATATGAACAGCCGCATTATGACCTGGAGCAGGCATCATTTGCCAAGCTCGAACGTATTTGTCATAAGCTGGAACTGAAAGCCAGTGACCATGTCGTTGAAATCGGTACAGGTTGGGGTGGCTTCGCAATACATGCGGCAAAACATTATGGATGTCATGTGACAACAACCACTATATCCAGTGAGCAGTATGCATATGCCAAACAGTGTGTCACGGAGGCCGGGCTTACCGATAAGATTTCTGTTT
>Ga0316205_10002062_pt1 | contig 22218 bp, 22 predicted proteins | sample 3monthpyrite_MG_FD_204941 | JGI IMG/M metagenome (GOLD analysis project Ga0316205, IMG submission 204941) | Microbial mat bacterial communities from mineral coupon in-situ incubated in ocean water Damariscotta River, Maine, United States -... | ecosystem: Environmental > Aquatic > Marine >... | reverse complement strand
GCGATTATTAAGCCGCTTTTTCCCGGTTTGAAAGCATGGGTCTGAGAACCAGAGTCTGAATAACTGGGCCTGAAAACCGGGTATTCATATCATGGGTTAACAGAAAAAGAATGTTTAAAAAAAGTGGCCTGGTTTAATGAGCATGATTACAAAGAATTATACACAACATCTTTTATTGATCTGGGTGGTATAAAATTATTTCAAACCTGCTGGCTTAAAATACAGGAATAACTGTTGGTCAAGCAGTATATTCTCAGCTTCCTGACAAGCTACCTCCAGTATGAAATCAGAACGTGTTTCATTCAGACGTGACGCGGCTTTATCAATTAAAACGCGCCAGATTGGTACAATATTGACAAGTTACTATTTCAAGTCCATATATATCCAATTTGGCACATTTTAGATTGCCGCAGATTTGAGGATACCCACATGACAAACTCACTACCCCGCATAACTGCCAGAATTGATTCCGATACCCATGAATTACTTTCACAGGCAGCTGTTATTGAAAAAGCAAAAGAAATTATGCAGCGCGAACGTGCTTTAAAACCGAGCCAACGCGATGCAAAACTACTTATTGATGCTTTGGACACTCCTGGCAAAACCAATAAAAGTCTACAACAGGCAGCAAAAGTTTATCAAAGTAAAACACAAATTCAAGATTTCAGTACTGCTTGATAAAGACAGGCATGGCTGAAAATGTTTCGATTGTGGTACAGATGCACTGAAAAATTATTTATGCCTGATGGCCAATCAGCAATCAGGTAAAGATAACAGTAGAACTTTTGTTTTAGAAGATGAAATAAATCCCCAGCACATTGCAGGCTATTACACACTAGCAATGACACCCATTGATCTCAGTGCATTACCCGATAAATTACAGAGAAAACATCAACATTCTTTTGCGGGAGGTTTAATAGCCAGGTTAGCTGTGGATAAACGTTACACCAAACAGGGATTAGGTGAGTGGCTACTTATTGATGCAATGATGAAGTTACTTTCAGCCAGTGAATCTGTTGCATTCCCTGTAATAATTGTTGATGCCAAGGCTGGTGCCATTGAGTTTTATAAAAAATTTGGTTTCAAACCTTTCAAGGACGAAGTAAATAAATTATTTATAATAATCGCTGATGTACGTTCAAGCTTGAGTATTCAATAACAAAAGAAGAATATAAGTTATCACTAGTGTCCAGTTAACTTTTAGATAGTTCAGGGGAGAACTTGAATCATGGATGCCCGCATTACTTCAGGGTCCTGCCTTTCGCCTTTCAGGACGTGTAGAGCACGTTCAAAATCTTTCCAGAAGATTTTGTCGCCGGCATGACGAAGTGAGATTATTTTTTTATAGGGATTTTATAAAACCATCAGAGATTACTCTGGAATTTTCTTATAGGCGTTTATGGTAATAAATCAACAGATAATAGCGGTTGATGTTTCTGCAAAAATCATCTTTTCTGAACCGACTTATGATACCTGTTATTGGTTCTGGTTTTTAATAAATACATTCCAGGCATATTTTATTTTACCGTCGGGCATTTTTCAGCTTTGTATAGGATGACATTTTTATCAGAACAGGCACTGCAACCGGATGCAAATGTTTTGAAAGTATTATCTTTTAATTGGGCACAAACCGGTACGTATTCCATGGTGCATATCTGTGGCCGGGGTTCTTTACAAACGGTTGTGTTATCGCTGGCCGCATTTTTTAATATTTCTTTGCTTTGAGATCGGTAGCGTTTTAATTCAGTTAAAAGCCAGTCCTGTGTTTTAGCGATTTTTTTATCTGGACATTTTACCGTATAGTAACTACCACTCATGGTGCTTTTGGTGGCTGAGTATTTAATGAAATCTTCGGTGGTTTTTATATCATCTTTAAAATAGTCATATTTCATTTGGATGTGTTCAACACCTTTATTCCCTGCATGATCAGTGCCATTTCTGTTAATTGTGCATTCGCTGTTTTTTACAAAATTTAACAGATGCTTAACTTCGGCCAGCTGATGTGGTGGGACATCGGCATGGATTACATTAGAAAAAATCAGGCTGATTATAATGAGTAGTTTATGCATAATTATTAATGTCGTTAGTATAAAAAAAGATTATAAATAATGGCGGGGGAGAACAGGCTAAAAGCATGATGTATAAATCATAAGCGAAAAAAAAAGAAAACACGAATGTTTTCTTTTTTGTTTTTCATCAATATGATTTCAGGTTAGTTCATAAAACGTTTATATAGCCAATGATCCACACTCAATTTGCCCGCACCTAAATACAGCAGCGCTAATAGCATAATGAAATAGGTGGCTGCGAATTCAATGCCGTTTTTCAAAACTGTAATGTTGCCGGCTTCCGTTAACCAGTCATAGTTACCGTGTTTTTCAAGTAAGCTGCGCGCCGCATCTCTTCGTTCAACGCCTTGTTCAATTAAATCCATGCGCCATTCCCAGGGTACAGTGAGTGTGCTTTCGGGTAGGGCGTGCCAGCCGTTATCCCAATGTGCGGTGGTAGCAGCGACAATCATGGTGACCATTAATGGAATGGAAAACCAGCGTGTAGCGAAGCCGATTAAAATGGCAATACCGCCAAAAAATTCTGTTCCGCCAGCCAATACGGCCATTAAATCAGGGAAGGGTAGGCCGAGGTATTCACCAAAAAAGTAGGCTGTGCTGTCCAGATCTGCGAGCTTACCCGCTCCGGCAATGATAAAGATAGGTGCGAGGAAAATGCGTAAAAGAAGAGGTGCGGTGAAATCGAGTAGTTTAATCTTTTCAAGAAAATAGGCGTGGCTATCCGCCAGCAGGTCAATTAACTTGTTCATAGGGGAGGCCTTAAAATTATTATTATATAAACTGACTCATGCAGCTTATTTAAGTTCAGAATAGTTTGTGGCGAGCTTTTTGGCATTATAATTCTGCCTGTTCCTGCGGATATATTTCACTTAAGGGTTTAGAACGCCCATTAGACTGAACAATTCTGGCGTGATCCCGGTTAAGTTCACGGGGAGATTTTACACCGCAGGAGTGACCAATGACCCCGACTTCGTGAATAATATTCTGAATGTAATGGGTGACGCGCCAGGATTTCTGGGTATGCACCAGACCCCGCTGAAGTTTTTTGTTGTGGGTGGTTATGCCTGTGGGGCAGGTGTTTTTATCGCACTGTAAAGCCTGAATGCAACCCAGTGCAAACATAAAGCCGCGGGCGCTAACAATAAAGTCTGCTCCCATGCACAGTGCCCAGGCCACTTCGGCCGGGGTAATTAATTTGCCCGATGCAATGACCTTCACACGATCCCGCAGGCCGTGGCTGAGGAGTTTATCAATCACTAATGGCAGGCTTTCCTGAATCGGCAGGCCAACATAATCTATCAGACTCATGGGTGCCGCACCGGTGCCACCGGTTGAGCTGTCAATCGTAATAAAGTCCGGGGCATATTCTAAACCCCGTTGCTGAATTTTTTTGCAGAGTTCGTCTATCCAGCCATAAGCGCCAATCACCACCTTAAAGCCTACGGGTTTGCCGGTGACTGTACGGATGTGATAGATCATATTGAGCAAATCATCGTTACTGTTAATATCCGGGTGACGGTTCGGACTGATAGAATCTTCTCCCATGGGAATGCCCCGTGTTGCAGCAATTTCAGCGGTGACTTTATCGCCGGGAAGTATACCGCCTTTGCCCGGTTTGGCTCCCTGACTGAGTTTTATTTCAAACATTTTTACCTGTTCAATGGCGGCCATTTCCCTGAGTTTCTCATCGGATAAATTTCCCTGCTCATCTCTGACGCCATACTTTGCCGTGCCAATTTGAAAAACTACATCCGCGCCTCCCGCAAGATGGTGGGGAGATAATCCACCTTCACCGGTGTTAATCCAGGCACCGGCTTTAAATGCGCCGTGTGATAATGAAATAATTGCCGGTTTGGAAAGTGCGCCAAAACTCATGCCGGAAATATTAAAAATGGAGCAGGTGGTAAACGGTTGTGCACAGTCAGCACCGATCGTCATGGCTTTGGGTTTTACCGCGTCTTTTCCCAGCGTGGGAAACGGGCAGTTAACAAAAATAACCGTGCCCGGTGGTTTTAAATCTCGAGTGGATCCAAAGGCGACGGTATTGCTGATATTTTTTGCGGCACGATAAACCCATGAGCGTTCGGCGCGATTAAAGGGCAGTTCTTCCCGGTCCATGGTAAAAAAATACTGACGAAAAAAAGTGCCCAGGTGTTCAAACCAGTAACGAAACCGACCAATAACCGGATAGTTACGGCGAATCGCATGCACAGTCTGATTGCGGTCGATTATATAAATAATGATAACGAAAATAGAAATGGCAGCAATGGATGTGACAAACAGGATGGCGAGTATTTCAAGGATGCCCTGGGAGAAAGGTATTTCGTGCATATTTATTCATCTGTTTTATTTTATTGTTTATATAAAATAGCAGTAAATATATGGGTTTGCAGGGGTTTTGTTTAATCTTTTTATTTGATGCGATGGGGAGGGTTAATGGAATAATATAAAGTATGTTGCAATGTTAATGGTTAAATAAAATAAAAGTTACAGGCATAAAAAAACCCCGAAAATTAATAATTTATACTTATAATTTATCGGGGCTTTTATATTCGAAATTTGATTAATTAGATTTCGAACGGGTTAAGCAAACGGGGAATTATTTACCGCCGCACTTACCTTCACCACATTTGCCTTTCTTGCCTTCTTCTTTTTTGCCATCGCCGCATTTGCCCTTTTTCTTGCTGTCGCCACATTTGCCTTCACCGCATTTGCCTTTTTTCTCGCTGTCGCCACATTTGCCTTCGCCCTTTTTCTTGCTGTCGCCACATTTACCTTCACCACATTTGCCTTTTTCAGCAACAGTAATTGGGTTTGCATCGATATTGCTCATGCCGAATGGATTTTCTGCAGCACTTGTGATTGGGCTGAATGCCATTACAAATAAGAAGCCTAATGCTGATACTAAAGATTTGTTAAATAGATTAGTCATATTTTTTACCTATAGGTTGGTTTAAGAAGCTGAGTTTATCCTGATTTATTCCTAATTGACATTAATTTAGGTACACAGATTTACAACAGGTTCACACTTTTTAACTTTGTGAATGGGATTAGACAGGGATTTTTATTCAAGTTCCCTATTGATATAAATTTCTATATTAGAGTTATCTGATGTGATGTAAAAAACGCTGCGGATTTATTATTTAAACTGTGATAATTGTGATAATTAATAAGATGTAAAAATAGTTATTTGTGCCATATCTATTTGTGTAAGAGTTTTTGTAAAGATTCTAAATACGCTTTTTCATCCGGCGGCTGATTGTTGGTCTGCGCTGACCACATGGCTTCCGCCAGGCATTCAATCATGCTGTGCTCCACATCATGGGGAGTGCCTTTTGCGGCTACCAGTTGCTGGTAGAGTTGGCTAATGCCCGGCGGGCGATTGGTGGTGAGTTGTTCGCGCAGTCCCAGGTGCAGACCCATGTGTAAAAACGGATTGGTTTGACCCAGCTCCGGCAAAAATTCTTTATCCATTTGCAGCACAAAATCATGGTACTCAGGATGCTCTTTAATAATTTCGGCTATCTGAGTTTCCAGCGGCGTTAACGTTTGTTGTTGCTGAAATTTTTCCCAGGCGCTTTTATACATTTGTCGGAGCTGGTTTCTATCGGTGCCAAACATTATTCAATATTCTTCTGTTTAAATTCGCAAAGGTCTTCGATTATACAGGAACCGCAGCGGGGTTTGCGCGCAATGCAGGTATAGCGACCATGTAAAATAAGCCAGTGGTGAGCGTCTAGCCTATATTCTTCGGGCACAAATTTAAGGAGTTTTTTTTCGACGTCCAGTACGGTTTTTCCAGGGGCGATTTTTGTGCGATTGGAAACTCGAAAAATGTGGGTGTCCACCGCGATGGTTGGGTGACCGAAAGCCGTATTGCGAATCACATTGGCGGTTTTTCTGCCAACCCCCGCGAGTGCTTCCAGTGCCTGCTGGTCGTCGGGCACTTCACTGTTGTGTTTTTCAATGAGCATTTTGCAGGTGGTGATAACATTTTTTGCTTTGGTGTTATAAAGGCCAATGGTTTTAATATGCTTTTTTAAGCCGGCTTCACCCAGCTTTAAAATTTTTTCCGGCGTATTGGCTACGGCAAATAATTTTCGAGTGGCTTTATTCACACCCTTGTCGGTTGATTGTGCAGATAAAGCGACCGCAACCAGTAATTCAAAGGGCGTGGAATATTCCAGTTCGGTGGTGGGTTTTGGATCTTCTGCTTTGAGGCGAGAAAATATTTCACTGCGTTTCAGTTTGTTCATAAAAATTAAGCGCTGGCGGGTGTAGCCGATACCGCCTGAGTGGCACTTTGGCTTTGTTTATCTTTATGGCGTTTATCAATCACGTTTTTCAGCGCAATAATTAAACCCATGCCAATGAACGCTCCCGGTGGCAGAATGGCCAGCAAGAAGCCGGAATAGTCTTCAAAGAACACCAATGTCCAGTCACGTGCAATGTCACCAAACATTAAATGCGCATGGCTAAAGAGTGTGCCGTAACCGAGTAATTCACGTATTGCACCCAGTGTTACCAGTACCAGCATGAAACCCAGGCCCATCATCAAGCCATCGAGAATAGAGGGGACCAAACTGTTTTTAGAAGCAAAGGCTTCGGCGCGGGCGAGGATGCCGCAGTTGGTTACAATCAGTGGAATAAAAATACCCAGCACGGTGTAGAGCTCGAACAACCAGGCATTCATGGCTAATTCAATGGCGGTAACCACCGAGGCGATGACCAGTACAAACACCGGTACCCGTACCTCCGGGCGCACCCAGTGACGAATCAGTGAAACAATCGCATTAGACAAAATGAGCGTTAACATAGTGGCCAGGCCTAAACCCAGGCCGTTAATTACAGTGCCGGTAACCGCCAGTAAGGGACACAGGCCGAGTAGCTGCACCAGTGCAACATTGTTGTTCCACAGGCCGTTTTTGCTTATTTCATTGTAGTTGTTATCGCTCATAATTTTGGTCGGTTTTAATGTGTGATGCTCTGATTATATGGCCTGTTTTTTTTGTAGGCGTCAGCTAAAACTAACGCCTACGTTTTACTGTTAGAAGTTACCTGTTTTGCATACTGCTCAAGCAATGCCTTTTTATGTCGGTCAAAGTATACCAGACATAAATGCACCGCCTGCACTACTGCACGTGGGGTAATTGTGGCACCGGTAAACTGGTCAAATTCACCGCCGTCACGTTTTACTTTCCAGTTTTTTTCATCCGGGTTAGTGAGTGATTTTTTATTAAAACCAAATACCCAGTCACTCTTTTCAGTTTCCATGGCATCACCCAGTCCTGGCGTTTCTTTGTGACTTACTATGCGTACACCGGCAAGTGTGCCGTCTATATTTATGCCCACCAGCATTTTAATTTTACCGCTATAGCCTTTCGGTGCAATCACCGGAAAAATCATCGCGCTGATTTTATTTTGTTGTTCAGCAATATAAATGGTTGAGCTTTTTTTCTGCCCCAGGCGATCATCCGCGTCTATTTCAAGTGTGGTGTGGAGTAAATCATTATCATATTTATCCGCGGGTAGAATCTGATTTAACTTGCGCAGTAATGCGAGGCGTTCATTGTTGGCAATTTTTTCAAGGGTGGCCTGGTGAGTGAATCCCACCAGTGCGGTGCCAACCGTTGCAAAAATGCCCAGCATTAAACCGCTCACTAAAATGGTTTGTAACTTATTCTTCATCATCCTCTACTTTATGGTGATGGGGGAACTCTGTCCAGCTATGTCCAAAGGCGCGGGGCATGGTGTAGTAATCGAGTAATGGTGCGGCCATGTTCATTAAAAGAACCGCAAAGGCGATGCCATCCGGGTAGCTACCCCAGGTGCGAATTATAAAAATAAAGATGCCTATACCCATACCGTATAGCCAGCGACCTTTGGTGGTTGTGGCGGCGGTAATGGGATCGGTGGCAATAAAAAATGCCGCGAGCATTATGCCGCCACTGAATAAATGAAAGGTAGGGGGTGTAAACGAGGCGTAATCATAAAGCGCAAAGGTGTTGGATAAAACCAGCAGCGCAACAATAATGCCCGCGGGGATGCGCCAGTCAATGATGCCTTTTATGGCAAGGTATAAGCCCGTGGCTAAAAATAATCCGTTGACCCATTCCCAGCCATAGCCACCAATATAGCCAAACATCGGCGCATACTTTTTGTGGGTTTCAATTTCGTGAATACTTAACTCCAGCCCCAGCTGGGTTTTTACCGTGTCTAACGGGGTGGCCATGGTGATGGCATCCCAGGTGTAAGTCAGGGGCAGGTGGCCGCCGAAAATAATGTTCAGGGTTTCGCTGAATGTGAGTTGAGTGAAGGTATCCAGTAACGGTGGAACCCACTGGGTCATTTCTTTGGGGAAGGAAATAATGACCACAACATAACCGACCATCGCCGGGTTAAACGGATTAAATCCCAGTCCGCCATATAAATGTTTCGCCACAACAATTGCAAACAGGGTGCCAATAACGGTTAACCACCAGGGGGCGAGTTGTGGTAACGCCAGAGCCAGTAATGCGGCGGTGAGTAGTGCGCTGCCATCGGTGATAAAAGGTTTAATCGGGCGTTTACGTAACCACAGCATAAGTGCTTCGGCACACAGGGCCGCCACAGAGGCGATGATAATATTAATTAATACGCCCCAGCCAAAAAAGACTATCATCGCGATGGTGCCTGGCACCATCGCCAGTAACACTTTAAACATCAGCGATTGCACACTGTTCTGTTGTGCGATGTGGGGGGAGCTGGCGGTTTTAAATTGCATGGGGGGTTCCGAAGTATTTTAAGGTCAAAAAAAGTTCACTCATCACTCGCCGCCTGCTGTGCCGCTTTCTTTTCCTGCACCCGTTTCATTGCTGCTTCAATGGCGGCTTTCTTTGGGTCAACTTCAGGTGTGTCGCCCGTTTCTTTTTCTGCAGCTTCCGCGAGTTTTTTCTTTTCTAATAATTCTTTTTTCTTACGTAATTTTTCTGCACGTTCCTTCTGCTCTCGATCGATACGGGCCTGTCTAAAGTCATGGCGTACGCGGGCGTGATCGGATTTAATGCGATCGCGTTCCTGATTCCATATTTCGGTTTTCGCAAAGCGATAATACTGTACCAGCGGAATCTGACTGGGACACACCTGTGCGCAGCAGCCGCATTCTATGCAGTCGAATAAATGATAGTCCTGTACCAGATCAAAGTTTTTCGAGCTGGCCATCCAGTAAAGTTGCTGGGGTAAAAGTTGTGCCGGGCAAACCGTGGCGCAGACACCACAGCGAATACAGGGCATGGTGGCGGGGGTTTCCGGTGGGGTGTTTTCCACCAACAAACAGTTGCAGCCTTTAATTATCGGCAGATTGTCTGACTGCAGGGTAAAGCCCATCATTGGGCCCCCCATAATTAATTTGCTGGCATCATCATGATAGCCACCGGATTGTTCGATGAGCTCTGACATCAGCGTACCCATTAATACTTGCATGTTCTGCGGTTGCATTACGCCTTCACCGGTGACGGTAACAATGCGGGAAATCAGGGGTTCACCTAAAATAATGGCGTTGTGTACCGCCACCGCTGTGCCGACATTCTGTACCAGTAAGCCAATCTCGGAGGGTAGGCCATCGCTGGGGACTTCTTTATGGGTGAGCACTTTAATTAGCTGTTTTTCACCCCCGGTGGGATACAGGGTGGGGATGCTCACCACTTCAATATTTTGCAACGCCTGCGCTTTTATTACCACTTCTAAGGCGGCTATAGCTTCCGGTTTGTTGTCTTCAATGGCGATTAAACAATGGCTGGCGGACACCATATATTGAATGATGGCGCAACCTGAAATCAGTTCTTCGGCGAATTCCCGCATCAGCATGTCATCGCAGCTAATGTAGGGTTCACATTCTGCGCCGTTGATGATGAGGGTTTCGATATGCGTCTGCGGCCCCGGGTTGGTTTTTACCGCCGTCGGGAATGCTGCGCCGCCCAGACCAACGATACCGGCATTGCGTATTAGCTGGCGCAGCTCGGCGGGGGATTTTGATGTGGGCTGTTGTGTAGGCTGGCGCTCCACCCACTTATCTTCACCATCGGTTTCAATAACGATACACAGCGTGTTTAAACCGGAAGGGTGAGGTGCGGGTAATTCATCAATTTCCACAATGCGGCCGGAACTTGGGGCATGCACCGGAGCGCTGACGTACTCATTACATTCAGCGAGCACCTGACCTTTTAAAACCCTGTCGCCCACTTTCACCAGAATCTGTCCGGCCTTGCCAATGTGCTGTTGCACGGGTATCACCAGGCGCGTCGGCAGTTTGGCTTTAACAATCGGCGAAGCAGTAGACATGGCCTTATTGCTGTCAAGCTTTAAGCCGCCGTGAAAATGCCAGAGTTGGTCGGAAGTTCGAGTCATATTTACTATTTTATCGTTTAAATTTATGGTGTTAATTAGTTGTTATGCTTGGGTGCGGTCTGCGCGGATTCCGGTAGCGACCAGCGCCAGGTATCCGGTTCAACTTTGACCGGCCGGATATGAATACAGTCTACCGGGCAGGGCGGAATACATAAATCACAACCGGTGCATTCACTTTCAATGATGGTGTGCATTTGCTTGGCCGCACCTAAAATAGCATCCACCGGGCAGGCCTGAATGCAAAGTGTACAGCCGATGCAGGTTTGTTCATCAATATATACCACGGTTTTTTCGGGTTCATTGGAATGTTCTTCATCTAGCGGTATTGGCTCAACCCCGAGCAGCTCAGCCAATGCTAGCATGGTGGTTTCACCACCCGGGGGGCACTGATTTATATTGGCTTCACCGCTAATAATGGCTTCCGCATAGGGGCGGCACCCGGGGTAAGTGCACTGGCCGCACTGGGTTTGGGGCAGGATGGCATCAATTTTATCCACCACCGGGTCGCCTTCCACATGGAATTTAATGGCGGAGAACCCCAGTAGAATGCCAAATAAAATGGAGATAGCCGCCAGTGTGGTAACTGCAATAAGTATCGACATTTAGCTTAATTTACCAGGCCAATAAAGCCCATAAAGGCCAATGACATAATGCCCGCGGAAATCATCGCGATGGCAGTGCCCTGAAATGCTTCGGGAACATCTGCTACCGCAATGCGCTCGCGAATGCCGGAAAACAGAATCAGTACCATGGAAAAACCAATGGAGGCGCCGAAGCCATAAAAAAACGATTGCATGAAACCGTGATCTTCCTGGGTGTTCAGCAGGGCCACTCCAAGTACCGCGCAGTTGGTAGTGATCAGGGGCAGAAAAATTCCCAGCACGTTATAGAGCAGGGGGCTGGTCTTGTGTACCACCATTTCAGTAAATTGCACCACCACGGCAATCACCAGAATAAACATAATGGTGCGCAAATACATAATATCCAGCGTTTCAAGAATGTATTGATTCACCAGATAACTTAAAACCGAAGACAGAGTGAGCACAAAGGTTGTGGCCAGCGCCATGCCGATGGCGGTTTCCAACTTGCGTGAAACCCCCATAAACGGACACAATCCCAGGAATTTCACCAGTACGAAATTGTTAACCCATATAGTACTGATTAGAATTAGTGCGTATTCAGTCATATGCAAAAACACTTCTTAGTAGTGAAAGAGCTCTTTTGATCAGTTAAATAGAGAGTACTGATTAGAATTAGTGCGTATTCAGTCATATGCAAAAACACTTCTTAGTAGTGAAAGAGCTCTTTTGATCAGTTAAATAGAGAGTACTGATTAGAATTAGTGCGTATTCAGTCATATGCAAAAACACTTCTTAGTAGTGAAAGAACTCTTTTGATCAGTTAAATAGAGAGCGTAAGTTAGTATGGGTGCATATTTAGTCATTTACATGAATTTACACTAAGCTATAAAGCTAAGAGTTTACCTTAAACAGTAGCTTCTGGGGCATTGATCTGTCTAAATATAGAGAAAATCTAATATAGAGTATAGTCGGGGGATTGTAAATGATCGAACAAATGATTGAAAATTGCCGACAAAAGAGCTTGCTTTCAGAGTGGGAACCGTGCGTTAATAGATCCCTTTCCCGCTAAATGATGTCAGTGTGGTTGTGATGTCAATTCCTCTCAAAGTACTTTTTGGAGGTACTTTTCGGAAACGTAAGATCGGGTCAAACATTTTAAGCTAGCGTGGAATCCGTAATGTTCGGAGCCGGCCTTTTAGGCTGGCTTTTTTTATGCCTGAAATTTGTATTCCCCTATCTGGGGGTATTGCCAGAAAGTTAAGTCAAGTTGCTACGAAAATTTTACGGTGCTGCCTGTTTCTGACAAATCTTCGGCCTGTACTCCTCTTGCAAAGATCCCCCCAGGCAGTTCCAGACAATTCGGCCCTTTAGCGTTTTCGGGGTAAAAATAAGTGTTTGCTCACTACCCTGTAGGGCATCAGCATGAACAATTACCGTAATGACTGAATCGTCGCCAACAACAACCGATTTTAATGACCGGTTACTGATATCCTTATCTAGTCCCGCATCAATGTTCTGGTTGGGCCAGAAATTGGTTTGTAGAATAAAATCAGTAATTTTATTGCGTGTGTCAAAAGCCAGTTTCAGGTCATCCTGTACCTGCATCTGTTTTGCATATTGCTGATAGTAGGGAAATGCAATCACGATCCCGATCCCGAGCACAAGCAGAATAATGGTCAGTTTTATCAGCATGGATTTTGTTTTGTTAGTACTGATCTCAATCGGATCATAGCCGCAATGAATACAGGTAGAATCTGCACTGGCACGAATAGTGCCGCACTCCGGGCAGTAGTTGGCCGGGTCTACATTATCGATGGGTCTTATTTTTTCTTTTTTATTTAACTTTTCCGGCGATTTCTCTGCGAGGCTTAAATTAGCCTGTTCGCTGTGCAGCGGCGTGATGTCCGGGCGGGTAATATCGGTGAGTGCTCGGCCCGATTTATTTGCCTGTATTTCTTCAATTTTCGGCAGGGCGAGGTCTTCCTCGGCTTCTGCTATTTCATCGATCTGACAGTTTACACCGATCGCACTAATGGCTTTGTGAAATTTTTCAGCGGTGGTTTTATCGGTGTCTTTTTTTATAACAAAGGATTTTTTCTGTAGAATTTTTTCAGCTTTGTCGGCGGAAATTTTAAATAACTTCGCTAAAGCAGTGGTGGAGTCTGGTGTTTGAGACGGATCAGTCGCTTGAATAATGGTGACGTTATATTTTTTGTTACTCATTTACTGATCCGTTTTATTGTTTTTATAAAAGAAAAAAACTGTTGTCATCCCAGCATGTCTGTAGCTGGGACCCAGTGGCTTAATTGAGCGAAAGTCACTGGATTATGACCCACATCCATGTAGGGCACCCTTGGGCCAGGCATAGCCTGTTTAAATTCGTTCCAAACGAATTTATCCGGCTCAAAAGCATACCGGAATGACGATGTTCATTTTATTTTTTTACATTTATTTGTGTGTATTTTCGTTAAAAAGCTTTAACTTTAAATCGCCTTAAAGCCAATATCTTTACGATAATATACTTTATCCCACTGTATCTTTTCAACAATTTCATAGGCAGTTTTCTGGGCTTCGGCAACCGTGTTGCCCATGCCGCAGGCACATAAAACCCGCCCACCATTCGTCACCACCTGATCATCTTTAATGGCGGTTCCCGCATGAAAGACTTTGGTTTTATGGGTGTCGAGGCCGTCCAGCCCGCTGATGATGTCACCCTTATTGTATTTGTCCGGGTAGCCACCCGCCGCCAGTACAACCCCCAGTGCAAATTGAGAATCCCATAGAGTGGTTTTTTCGTCCAGTTTTCCATCGACAGCGGCCAGACATAATTCAACCAGATCCGATTGCAGGCGCATCATAATCGGCTGGGTTTCCGGGTCACCAAAACGTACATTATATTCCAGTACCTTGGGTTTGCCGTTTTCAATCATTAAGCCCGCATATAAAAAACCGCTAAAGGGGTGGCCTTCTTTTGCCATGCCATCGACGGTGGGGCGAACCACTTCATCAATGACACGCTGATGAATTTCATCGGTGATCAGCGGCGCGGGGGAGTAGGCCCCCATGCCGCCTGTATTGGGGCCGGTGTCACCTTCATTACGGGCCTTGTGGTCCTGTGATGTCGCCATGGGTAAAATATTTTTACCATCGATCATGCAGATAAAGCTGGCTTCTTCACCGCTTAAAAATTCTTCAATCACTACCCGTGAGCCCGCCTCACCAAAACTGTTTCCAGAGAGCATATCTTTAACTGCTGCAATGGCCTCGTCTTCGGTTTGTGCCAGAATCACGCCTTTGCCTGCGGCCAGTCCGTCGGCTTTAATAACAATGGGAGCGCCCTGTTCTTTAATGTAGGTAATGGCATCGTCTTTTTTTGTGAAGTTAGCGTAAGCGGCGGTGGGAATGTTATTGCGTGCCAGAAAATCTTTGGCGAACGCTTTTGAGCCTTCCAGTTGTGCTGCATCGCGTGTCGGGCCAAATATTTTTAAACCCGCCGCCTGAAATATATTTACCACGCCATTGACCAGTGGCGCTTCCGGGCCAACAATGGTCAGGGCTATTTCATTTTGCAGCGCAAAACTTTTTAGCGCATCAATGTCTTCGGCGTTAATATCGACGTTTTTAACTTTATCTTCACGGGCTGTGCCCGCATTGCCGGGGGCGACAAAAACGCTCGTAACGTCTTCAGATTGAGCGGCCTTCCAGGCCAGTGCATGTTCGCGACCACCGCCGCCAATGATAAGAATGTTCATGTATAGAAACCCTGATTTATTTTTCCGCAAATGAACGCAAAATGCGCGAATAAAAGCAGAAGACGATTAAGGCTGATGCACTGAAAGCGCATTAGTCTTTAAATATAAAATTTGCGCATTTTTACGTTCATTCGCGGTAGAAATGCTTTTAATGTTTAAAGTGACGCATGCTGGTAAACACCATCGTCATGCCATGTTCATTAGCGGCCGCAATGGTTTCATCATCGCGCATCGAACCACCGGGTTGAATCACCGCAGTTATGCCTGCTTCATGTGCGGCATCAATTCCATCGCGGAACGGGAAAAACGCATCGGATGCCATTACCGAACCTTCAACTACCAGGTTTTCATCCGCGGCTTTTATGCCGGCAATTTTTGCCGAATAAACCCGGCTCATCTGGCCCGCACCCACGCCGATGGTCATCTGATTTTGTACATAAACAATCGCATTCGATTTTACAAATTTGGCTACTTTCCAGGCGAATAATAAATCTCGCAGCTGATCTTCTGTGGGTTTCTTTTCGGTCACTACCTGCAGGTCATCAATGCCTACCATGCCAAGGTCGCGATCCTGCACCAGCAACCCGCCGTTAATGCGTTTGAAATCTAATGCGGGTACTGGTTTGTCCCACTTGCCGCATTCTAAAACCCGCACGTTTTTCTTTTCGGCTAAAACCGTTTTTGCCGCGTCGCTAACCGCCGGGGCAATAATTACTTCTACGAACTGGCGGTTGATAATTTCTGCCGCCACGTTTTCTTCCAGTGTGCGGTTAAAAGCGATAATGCCACCAAATGCGGAAGTCGGGTCAGTTTTATAAGCACCTTCATACGCACCCATCACATCATCAGCAATAGCAACACCACAGGGATTGGCATGCTTTACAATGACGCAGGCGGGTTCAGCAAAAGATTTTACACATTCCAGCGCGGCGTCCGTATCCGCCACATTGTTATAAGACAGTTCTTTGCCCTGTACCTGCGTGGCACTGGCTACCGATACTTCTGCAGGATGAGCTTCTTTGTAAAATGCGGCCTGCTGATGGGGGTTTTCACCATAACGCATTTCCTGCACCTTATCGAACTGGAAATTGATGGTGCGCGGGAAGTTAGAGCGGCTGCCATCTGCATTGATTGTGCCCAGGTAATTGGCAATCGCACCGTCATAATTTGAGGTGTGCTCAAAGGCTTTTACCGCCAGATCAAAACGCGTGGGCTGGGTAATGCCTCCTGCATTGACTTCATCGATAATGCGCGAGTAGTCAGAAGGCTCTACAACAATGGTGACAAATGCATGGTTTTTTGCGGTGGCGCGTACCATGGTTGGGCCGCCGATATCAATATTCTCAATGGCATCTTCAAGGCTACAGCCTTCTTTTGCAATAGTCGCTTCGAAGGGGTACAGATTAACGACAACCAGATCGATGGGGGCGATGTCATTGGCCTGCATCACTTCATCGTCAATGCCGCGGCGACCTAAAATGCCCCCGTGAATTTTCGGGTGCAGGGTTTTTACCCGCCCATCCATCATTTCTGGGAAGCCGGTGTGGTCAGAAACTTCAGTTACCGGGACATTATTATCCGCCAGTAATTTGGCCGTACCGCCGGTGGATAGAATTTCAACGCCGGCGGCAACCAGTACCTGGGCCAGCTCTAAAACACCGGTTTTATCGGAAACGCTCATTAAAGCCCTTTTTACCGGGCGGGTCGTATTACTCATAGCTTCTGTAATCCACAATCTGTCAATTTAGAGGGCGAATTATAAACTAATTAGGCGGGTGCCAGAAGGTTAACCGGGATATTTTATTCGCAAAAGAAAAGCAGGCGGCTGACTCGTGAGTTACAGGATGCAAAGAATGTAAAAATAAAATTGCCCCCTGGCCTGGTTTTAAAAATACAACTAAACCAGGGTGATAATAAACAGGGTGGCAATAAAATTCAGAAAAATTATTTAATAAGATTGTACGTCTTTAATTTTTTACGCAAAGTGCCACGATTAATGCCTAAATACTCAGACGCTTTAGACTGATTGCCATCCACATGTTGCATAATTAATTCTAACAGGGGTTGTTCTACCTGCTGTAATACCATGTCATAAATATTGCCTGGATTTTCACCGTCTAAATCATTTAAAAACTGGCTTAATGAAGTGCGTATAGTTGTGTTTATGCCTGTGCTCTGAGAGTCATTTTGAGTGTTATGTAAATTAATAACATTGCTATTATTATTGATCATGCTGCAATCGCCCCGTATATTTTTTTTATTGTTAAGTGTTGATTAAAAAATGCAATAACCTCATTGCGTTGTTGCGCCGCTTCTTTTATGCAATTGATATGTTTGCGAAAGCGTTTCTTTTGCTCATCGTTAATAGTGGTGCAGTTTTGAGAATACCAGCCAATGTGTTTGCGAGCGATTTGTGCGCCCCTGTTTTCACCGTAAAAATGATATAAATCGTTCAGGTGATTTTCAATTAACTGAATCATTTCCTGTTGGCTCGGCGAAGCCAGCAATTCTTTTGTTTTTAAGTAATGATTAATTTCACGAAATATCCAGGGTTGTCCCTGTGCGCCGCGGCCAATCATAATGGCATCGGCACCGGTGAGCTGCATAACCTGCTCGGCCTTGTGGGGGGAGGTAATATCCCCGTTGGCCACCAGCGGTATGCTGATTTGCTGTTTTACCCTGGCAATGGTTTCGTACTCCGCTTCACCTTTATAGGCATCGGCGCGAGTGCGGCCGTGCATGCTGAGCATTTGAATGCCGCAGTCTTCTGCAATATGCGCTATGTCCAGCGCATTTTTATTTTCGTGATCCCAGCCGGTGCGCATTTTCAGTGTTACCGGCACATCTACTGCGCCAACGACTGCCTGTAAAATTTGAGCTACCTTTTTTTCGTCTTTCATGAGTGCAGAGCCAGCGGCAACATTGCAAACTTTTTTCGCCGGGCAACCCATATTGATATCAATAATATGCGCGCCCTGTGTCACGTTAAACTGTGCGGCTTCGGCCATTTTCAGCGGATCGGTTCCCGCAATCTGTACACTTATCAGGCCGGCTTCACCCTTGTGATCCATACGCAGTCGGGTTTTGTGACTGTTGCGCAAATGTGGCTCGCTGGTCACCATTTCGGATACCACCAGTCCCGCGCCCATTTGACGGCATAGCTGCCGAAAGGGCTTATCAGTAACACCCGCCATGGGGGCGAGAAAAACCGGGGATGAAAGTGTATAGGGGCCGAGTTTCATGGATTATCCGTTTTTGTGGACGGATAATATTACCCCTATCAATCGAGATAAAAAATAAATATATTTACTTTTTTTGCAGAAAAAAAGCTTGATTTTTAAGGGGGGTAAAAAAATCAGATACTTGGGTGAAGTCAGGTGTGTTTGACTGCGCCTATGACCGGGTTTTGTTTGTGGCGGATTGGTTGCTGTCGTTGTTTCGAGGGTATTTTTTCCCGCTAATTCTTTCAGGTAATCCTGATTTAGGCAATTTTACCAGGCAATTTTACTAGGCAATTTTACTAGGGCAATCCCCAGTGGCGGGTGTGCAGTGATCTGAAATTCCTGCCAGTTCTTTCAGCGCATTTAGCTTGTGAATGTTCACGTACTTGCGCTGGGTCGATAGCAGGCCTTCGCTTTGAAAGCGGCTAAAGGTGCGGCTAATGGTTTCGATGGTCAGGCCCAGGTAGTTACCAATATCCTTGCGGGACATGGTGAGGTTGAATTCGGTTTCAGAAAAATTACGCGCTTTGAGACGGCTGGATAAATTCACCAGAAAAGCTGCCAGGCGCTCTTCTGCGCTTTTTTGTGCCATTAGCATGAGCAGCGACTGATCTCCCGCAATTTCCTTGCTCATAATTCGAAACAGTTGATGGTGTAGCTCGGGGATTCTACTGCTTAAATCTTCGAGTGTTTCAAAGGGCAGTTCACACAGACTGGTGGTTTCCAGAGCAATGGCGGAGCAGGGGTGTTTGCTGTCGTGAATAGCATCCAGACCAATCAGTTCACCAGGCAGATAAAGGCCGGTGATTTGCTCATCGCCCTGTTCGCTTTCGGTAAAGGTTTTTATTGAGCCACTGCGTACCGCAAAAATAGAGCTGAAATTTTCGCCGCTATTAAACAGGTATTCGCCCTTGTGCAGCGGGCGGCTGCGTTTGACAATTTCATCGAGTTTGTCGATATCACTAATGTTCAGACCAAGGGGCAGGCAAAGATCGTGCAGGCTGCAGCTTTTGCAGGCCGTTTTCAGGGCTGATAACTTTATGGATGTGGTTGTCATAATTGGCTACAACTTGATTTATTGCAAAATTGTTAGTTAGTGTATCGAATTCACAAAATAATAGTAAGTCCTAATATAGATCAAAGTTAATTGAATTATTATAGTTTATAGCTCACTTTCCACCACCAAGACAAGGTGGGGATTCCGGAGCGCTTGCCTTTTCAGCCCATTCATCTGGTGTCATGGTATGCAAAGCCAATGCATGCACCGGGCCTTCGAGTTCTTCGGCCAGGGCTTTATTGATGATGCGGTGGCGAGCAACTAGCATTTTACCGATAAATTCATCTGATACTGCAACGACTTTAAAGTGGGATTCTGAGCCTGGCGGCACATTGTGATTGTCACTCTCATTAATGACTTCTAAATGTGAAGGCTTGAGGGTAGTTTGCAGTTTTTCGATAATGTCGTCTTCAATGCTCATGTCTGGTCCGGTTTGTGTTTTGGATGGGTGTGATTTTAGCAAATATAGGTGGAGAATATACTTAGTATATTTATGGGATGGATTGAGGTTTGTTGTGACTGCTTGTTCGCGTGTGCTTGCGTGGGAATACATAAATAGTTTTAAACTGAGGTGCCCTATAGTTATTTTGAGTAAGTGACAGGCAAAAAAAGACGGGCAAAAAAAAGAGCTGGTCCCCACTGTGTGAAGACCGGCTCTTTTACTCCCCCCCAGGAGATTCTTTACAATCTGGAAGAACGTTAGTTTCGAGGACGCTCCCCCAGGAGATTCTTTACAATCTGGGTAAGTACTTATTTCGTCGATACTCCCCCAGGAGATTCTTTGCAATCCGGAAGAACGTGAGCTTCGCCAACGTTCTTCCGGGAGATTCTGCGATACCCGGAAGAACATTTACTTCCTCAAGTTCCACCAATAAACTTTTTGCTTTCTGGAAGTGCACGAATTTCGTTCGTATTCCCCCAGAAGATTCCTTCGCCAACCCAGATCAATAACGGGTTAAACATGGCTAAATATTATCGAAACGTTAGTGCGCAGGCATTGATGTGGATCAATAAAAAGCAGTTAGTAAATAAATGCCTGCCACTGATCCTGTTGATATATTTCCAGTGCTGAAAAATTACGTTTGTATGCCATTTTTGGATGTTGATCTATCCAGTATCCGAGATACAGGTTTTCTTTTTTATAAAGTCGTGCTAGCCAGATCTGTTGCAATATTGCGAAAGTACCTGGGCTGCGTTTGTGTTCTTCGGGGTCAAAAAAAGTATAAACTGCTGAAGGACCAGCAATTAGAAAATCCACTACCGCAACACAAAGTAGCTTTCCATTAAGGCGCGATTCGATAAATACGCTGGTATTCCAGCTGTTGAGTAAAAAGTTACTAAATTCTTCTCGCGTCGGATCCGCCATACTGCCGTCTTTATGACGGCTGTTTAAGTAACGGCTATAAAGTGAAAAATACTCTTCTTTAAATCTGGCGGGCACGATGTGGGTGCTTAAGTCCTGATTGTTTTTCAGGCAGCGACGCTGGTTGCGACTGGCTTTAAAATCATCGACATGAATCCGGCAGGGCACACAGGCTGCACATCGTTTGCAATGGGGTCGGTAAACAAATTCGCCACTACGTCGGAAGCCCTTGCTGATGAGCAGACTGTACAGATTTGCCCCCATTTCAATATGCGGATCGGGAATCAGATTAGAGGTCTGGCGATCATCGTAATATCCACACTCGTGTTCGGCGGTGATATACAGGCTGAGGGTTTCTGGGTTCATGTTGGTATATTAAGGTATTTAGTATATTAAAGAAAAAGATAAGGGCATTTTTGTCCGCAAATGAACGCAAAACACGCAAATTTTTGTGTTGTGTTCCATAGGCGCACAATACCTAATTAATACTTATGCCTTTATTTGCGTGCCTTCATGTTTATTTGCGGACAAATATGCTTTTGATCTTTAAAGTGCTAAGGGACAGGTGAAAATTTATTTGTCACTTCAATGCGTCACAAATATCGCCCACAAATACCGCCCACAAATACCGCTTAGAGACACCCACAATCAGTGCTATAATTCGCGGCCCTGATATAAATGGTAATTATTTAGATGAGTCGCACCACTCGAATCGAGCAGTTAAAACAAGCCCTGAAAGAACGCATTCTGATACTGGATGGTGGCATGGGCACAATGATTCAGAGCTATAAGCTGGAAGAGGGCGATTACCGCGGCGAGCGTTTTGCCGACTGGGCATCTGACCTGAAGGGCAATAACGACCTGTTAAGCATTACCCAGCCGGGGATTATCTGCGATATTCACAAGGCCTATCTGGAGGCCGGTGCAGATATTATCGAAACCAATACTTTCAACGGCACTTCTATTGCCATGGCAGATTATTCCATGGAATCCCTGGCCTATGAGTTAAACCTCGAAGGCAGTAAAGTGGCCCGTGAAGCCGCGGATGCGGTGGCGACTGCTGGGCGTCCGCGTTTTGTTGCCGGTGTGCTCGGCCCGACCAATCGCACCGCATCAATCTCGCCTGATGTCAATAATCCGGGCTATCGAAATGTGAGTTTTGATGAGCTGGTTGAAGCCTACACCGAAGCTACAAAAGGTCTGGTTGATGGTGGTTCGGATATTATTCTGATAGAAACTGTTTTCGATTCACTCAATGCCAAAGCCGCCATCTTTGCGGTACTGCAATATTTTGACGATCACCATGTTGAATTGCCGGTGATGATTTCCGGCACCATTACCGATGCCTCCGGGCGAACCTTATCCGGGCAGACGGCTCAGGCATTCTGGAATTCCATGCGCCATGTTAACCCGATCAGTTTCGGTTTTAACTGTGCGTTGGGCGCAGATGAATTGCGCCAGTATGTGGCGGAAATGTCCGGCATTATTGACTGTAATTTAAATGCCCACCCCAATGCGGGCCTGCCTAATGAGTTTGGTGAATACGATGAATCGCCACAGGATATGGCGAAACAAATTGAAGAATGGGCGGCCTCTGGCTTTTTAAATATTATTGGGGGCTGTTGTGGTACGACCCCCGCGCATATTAAGGCTATCGCCGAAGCGGTGAGTAAATACCCGCCCAGAAAAATTCCCGCGGTTCCCATCGAGTGTCGCTTAAGCGGACTGGAGCCACTGAATATAAATAAACAATCCCTGTTTGTGAATGTGGGTGAGCGCACCAATGTCAC
>Ga0316205_10002060_pt1 | contig 22234 bp, 20 predicted proteins | sample 3monthpyrite_MG_FD_204941 | JGI IMG/M metagenome (GOLD analysis project Ga0316205, IMG submission 204941) | Microbial mat bacterial communities from mineral coupon in-situ incubated in ocean water Damariscotta River, Maine, United States -... | ecosystem: Environmental > Aquatic > Marine >... | reverse complement strand
CAAGTTGTCGCCGTGCGCACGCATTCGCAAACCCGCTATGATGAGAAGCTGGCCAAGAAAACCCGCACTTCGGGCTGCGCGGTTGGCACGGTGTTCGGCGATTTGATGGATGATATTGACGCGGTGCAGATGCCCGATATGCCACTAAAGACGTCCTGGCTTTATGCCCTGTCCGCCAAGATCAACACCACGCCCAGCTTGTATCTCAAGGCGGGCGCGATCCATGGCACGGTGCTGTGTCATCAAGACCGGGCTTTGGTGTTTTTCGAAGACGTCGGGCGGCATAATGCGGTGGACAAGGTGGCCGGCTGGATGCTGGTCAACGGCGTCAGCGGTGCCGACAAGATATTGTACACAACGGGGCGGCTGACCTCTGAGATGGTGATCAAGACCGCCCTGATGGGCATTCCGTCACTGGTATCGCGCTCGGGTTTTACCGCCTGGGGCGTCGAGATTGCCCGCCAAGTCGGGCTGTGCGTGATTGGCCGTCTGCGCGGGCAAAGATTTGTGTGCCTGTCTGGGCAAGAGCGGCTGCAGTTCGACGCCGACCCGACGGGTGTGCACGAAGAACCGCGCAAAAATCGTCGCAAAGGGTCGATGGCATGAATGTTGCCGGTGTGATCCTGGCAGGAGGGCAAGCCTCACGGATGGGGGGCGGCGACAAATGCTTGCTGGATATAGATGGAAAAACGGTCCTGGACCACGTCATGTCACGCATAGAGCCTCAGGCAGAGCCGCTGGTGATCAGCGCCAACGGCGCGTCCAATCGTTTCGCCCACACCGGCCTGCCGGTTGTGGCCGATGACCAATCGGGGTTTCTGGGGCCGTTGGCCGGCATTCTGGCGGCCATGGGTTGGGCCACCGACCGCGGCGCCAGCCACATTGTCAGCGTGGCGGCGGACACGCCGTTTTTCCCCGCCGATCTGGTCGAAAAACTGTGCACCTCTGTGCGCGATGAAAAGGCAGAAATTGCCATCGCCTGCAGCGCCGACGATGACGGGCGGGTATCGCGGCAGCCCACATTCGGGCTGTGGCCTGTTGAGCTAGCCAATGACTTGCGGGGCTTTCTTGCCAGAGGGGATCGCAAGATCCTGCTCTGGGCCCAACGCCACAGATTGGCCATGCCGATAGTCGGCCCCACGACCGCGTTTTTCAACATCAACACACCCGAAGACCTGCTCACCGCGCGCGGCATGGTGAGGGTCGCATCATGAAATTCTTTGGTGTCGTGGGCTGGAAGAACTCTGGCAAGACCGGGCTGGTCGAGCGTTTGGTGCGTGAAATGGTGGCCCGAGGTCTGAGCGTTTCCACCATCAAACACGCCCATCATTCGTTCGATGTTGATCATCCGGGACGCGACAGTCACCGCCATCGTCTGGCAGGCGCATCCCAGGTCATGCTGTCGTCGCGCAAGCGCTGGGCGTTGATGACCGAACACCGCGCCAAGCGGCCAGAGGCCGAATTTCGCGATCTGGCGAGCAAGTTGGACAAGGTCGACATAGTACTGGTTGAGGGCTTCAAGTCTCAACCTATCCCCAAGATCGAGGCACACAGGCAAGCCACAGGCCAACCTCTCTTGGCGCTGAAAGACGCCCATGTTTTGGCAGTGGCCAGCGATCAGGCCGGTTTGAGCTGCAAGCAACCGGTGTTCGAGTTGAACGACACTCGCGCAATCGCCGATTTCATATTGGCGCATGTTGGATTGACCCGAACCGCACCGCGCCCGACCGCCGGGCTAGAGCAGGATTGTTTTGCCCTGCCGCCGGGCGTCGATTGGGTGCCGGTTGATGCCGCGCTGGCGCAACTGCGCAGCCGTTTGCGCAGCGTCGTGGAAGGGCAGAACCTGGTGCCAGTGGCGCAAGCCGCAGGGCGGGTTCTGGCTGATGATGCCAAGGCGATGCGCGCGTCCCCGCCGCTGCCAAACACAGCCGTAGATGGCTATGGGTTTGCCGCGCCGCAGATCGAGGCCGGACAAAGCCTGAGTTTTGACTTGCTGGACGGACATGCGGGCCCCGGCGCACCTTTCAAGGGCGTGGTGCGTGCGGGGCAGGCCGTGCGGGTGCTGACCGGCGGACCCTTGCCCGACGGCGTTCAAACTGTCGCCTTGCAGGAACATGTGCGGCTGCAAGGGGGGCGCCTGCACGTCAACGGCCCGCTCAAATCCGGCGAGAACACACGCAAGGCGGGCGAAGACCTTATGGCCGGCGACGTGATCCTGCCCCAAGGCCGCGTGTTGGCTCCGCAGGATCTGGCGCTTTTGACATCCGGGGGCCTGGGGCATGTGCCTGTGCGGCCTATCTTGCGGGTCGGCGTGCTTTCGACCGGAAACGAGTTGACCAAGGCCGCTCCAGAACCAGACCCGGCGCAGATTTTCGACGCCAACAGGCCCATGCTGTTGTCGATGGTGCGCGCCTGGGGGTATGAGGCCGTCGATCTGGGCATCTGTGCCGATGATCGTTTCTTGATATCCAAGACCCTATCTGCGGCGACCGATCAGGTGGATGTGTTGATCACCTCGGGCGGTGCCTCGGCCGGGGACGAGGATTTTCTGGCCGATGTCTTGGCCGAGCTGGGCAAATTGCACAGCTGGCGCATCGCCATCAAGCCAGGGCGCCCCCTGGCAATGGGCCAGATCGGCCCCATGGCGGTGTTCGGTTTGCCGGGCAATCCGGTCGCCGCTTTCGTCTGCGCATTGTTGTTCGCGCGCCCGGCGCTTGCGGTGTTGTCGGGGGCGGACTGGCCACAGCCTCAGGGGTTCATGGTGCCGGCTGGTTTTTCCAAATCCAAAAAGGCGGGCCGCCGCGAATATCTGCGCGCGCGCATGGACGCCGACGGGCATGTGCAGCGGTTTCAATCCGAAGGGTCGGGGCGGGTGTCGGGGCTTAGCTGGGCCGACGGTCTGGTCGAATTGCCCGATCAGGCCATGGCGGTCTCGCCTGGCGATATGGTGCGGTTCTTGCCTTATGGCAGCTTTGGCCTGAACGCCGGTTAGTCGAACGTTCCGGTGACCCGGCCCAGCAACATGAAGGCGCGCGCAGAGCGGGTATCTGTCAGGGCCGCGATTTCCAGATCGCTGGCGGTCTTTTCAAACTCGGAAAAGGTGTGATCGAACTTGCGCAAGAAATGGTGCACGCTGTCGCGAAAAATCGTGTCTTGCCGCATGCGCCCTGCCGACAGCGCCAAGCTGGATCGGTCACGGATTCCGCCCAGGATGGCAATGCTCTTGCCACGCTCGCCCTTGGCGAAACGGCGCCAGATTTCAGGGCGCGCGCGGTCTGGCTGCAGATCATCCATATAGATGCCGTCTTGGCTGAGCAGCGTCAGAACATCTTCTGCGGCTTGCACCAATTGGCTGGCGTTGCGGTCTTGCAGTGCGCGGCGCAGCGCACGAAAGCCGTCCTTGTCATCCGGATCATCAGGAAAATTCATCGCCTTGATGAAATCCGCGACCGATAACGGCGGCCCCATCATCTCGGCGGGCGTTCCCAGGGCCAGGCTGGCTTGGGGCTGCACGTCCTGGTCGGGCGCTGCGGTCGCCGAGACAGGTGCCTGTGTTGCGCCAAGAGCCGAGCGCTCTTCGGCGCTGGCCTTTTCCAGATCCGGGCGGATTGAGGTGAAGCGCGCCAGCTTGGCATCTGTGCTGCGTTGGGCCGCCGCAATCTCTTCGAGCTTGCGCTCAAACCCGGGCGTGATGTCGATTGTGCCGGATTGCTGTTGCTGCACAAAGGCGTGGCGCATTGCGTTGATGGCATTTTGCAGCCTGTTCGTCTCGGCATGTACCTGGCGCGCGCTGCGCACCGAAAGGATGGCGATCCAGGCCAGACCCAAGGGCACAAAGACCGCAATTACCGCAACGGCGACGGTCAAGGTGGTAGAACCGGTCCCCGCCTCGAACGGCAGCAACCAGAATAACTGACCCGCGATCAGCACCCAGAAAACCGACCCGATTGCCAGCGCCAATTCCACCGGCGAACTGTCGGTTTGGTCTGGTTGCTTGCCGAACATGCCCAAGTAGACCGGGCGTTCCGCCGGGGTCGAGGTTTGGGTCTCGGTCTGTGGTGCGGTATTCTCAGACATATTTGATGTCTAGGATTTCGTAGTATTTTTCGCCACCCGGCGTGCGCACTTCGACGCTGTCACCGACATCTTTTCCGATCAATGCGCGTGCCAAAGGAGATTTGATGTTCAGCAGGCCACGCTCAATATTGGCCTCGGCCTCGCCCACGATCTGAAAGGATTTTTCCTGCTCAGTGTCTTCGTCAACCAATTTGACCCTGGCACCAAACTTGATGGCGCCTGACAATTTGCTGGGATCAATGACATCGGCGAGCGAAATCAGACCTTCCAATTCCTTGATGCGCCCCTCGATGAAGGACTGTTTTTCCTTGGCCGAATGGTATTCCGCATTCTCGGACAAATCGCCATGCTCGCGCGCCTCGGCAATGGCCTTGATTATCGCCGGGCGCTCCACCGATTTGAGGTGCTTCAACTCATCATTGGCAGCCGCGAATCCGGCTTGTGTCATTGGTATTTTTTCCATCGGCCCAGTTCTTTTCCGGCGGGTAATTTTGCAACAGGAATTCCTTAACTCAGGAGTGGGTAGAAGTGTCAATAGAAACTCTGCCGTCGCGTCAGTTAGGCTGGCATCCGCACAGTGCCAAAACGCAAGATTTTGGCTGTGCGGTCGGGCATATGGTATTTTTTGAATGTTGAATGTTCAACTTTTTTTACGTTTTTCGGCAGCTTATTTTCTATTTGCGGCAGTGGTGCTGCTTCTGTTCCAGGACAATGGCTATCAGGCGTTGATCAGCTCGTTGCAGGGTGCGCCTGCGCTGCTGTTGTTCATCTGGACAATCGCGGGCTATGTTTTGGGTTTTCTGGCATTGGCGGCATTGATCGCGGGGCCGCGTGTGCTGATGTCACGGCTGCCTGCATTGGTGCTTTGTCTGGTTGCGATTTTGTTTCTGCATACCGGTTTCTTGATGGTCAAAACCTCGATGCCATCCATCCTGCCCTACTTCGCAGACCCTTTTTGGGCCGAAATGGACAGGCTGATGCATGGCGGTGACCCTTGGATCTGGGCGCATGAGGTGGGCGGCCGTTGGGCCACCCGCAATCTTTTGCCGGTCTACATGGCGATCTGGGCAGCGCCGGCGCTGTTCTTGCCGCTGATCATCGTGGCCCTGGATGGAGATGCCGCGCGCTCCAACCGGTTCGTGATCCTCTATGTCTTTTCGTGGGTCGTTCTGGGCAATGTTTTTGCCTTGGCGGGTCTGTCCGCCGGGCCGGTGTATTATGATCGGCTGTTGGGCGGTGACAGGTTTGCAGAGCTGACAGTATCGCTTGCCAAGGTCGGCGTGGCCGGCAGCCCGATCGGCAATCTTCAAGAAACCCTGTGGCGGCTGTATGACGAGGGATCGCCTGCCTTGGGAGGCGGCATTTCGGCCTTTCCGTCCGTGCATGTCGGCGCGGCCACGGTTTTTGGCCTGTATCTGGCCGAACGCTCTGGTTGGTTTGTGCCCATCTCGGTTGTCTTTGTGGGCATAATTTTGTTTTTGTCAGTCTTTATTGGCTATCACTATGCGGTGGACGGCTATTTCTCGATCCTCGCAGTCGTGATGTTGTGGATATGGCTTCGGCGAGCTCAAAAGCAGGCGAGCGCGGCGTGATGTGACGTCAAAGGGTCGCGGTGGAATTGACCCAATGCGCCGGCGCCCCTACAACCTGCGAAAGACGAGGCTCATCAGAGCGCGATTGACACAAATTTTGGGGGCAACATGGCCGAACATACCCGTGAAATGATGGAATATGACGTTGTAATCGTGGGCGCGGGACCAGCCGGGCTGTCTGCAGCGATACGCTTAAAGCAGCTGAATGCCGATCTTGAGGTTGTGGTGCTTGAAAAAGGCTCTGAGGTCGGGGCGCACATCTTGTCGGGCGCAGTTCTTGACCCGTGCGGCCTTGATGCGTTGATCCCTGATTGGAAGGCCAAAGGCGCCCCCCTGAACACGCCGGTCAAGAAGGACAATTTCGTGTTTCTCGGTGAGGCTGGCGGTCTGCGTTTGCCAAATTTCCCGATGCCGCCCCTGATGAACAATCACGGAAACTACATTGTCTCAATGGGCAATGTGTGTCGCTGGATGGCCGAGCAGGCCGAGGAGCTGGGCGTGGAGATATTTCCCGGCATGGCGTGCTCTGAACTGGTGTTCGCCGAGGATGGCCGGGTTTCAGGTGTTGTTGCGGGCGAGTTTGGCAAGAATGCCGACGGCACGCCGTCTGACGCCTATGAGCCAGGTATGGAATTGCACGGCAAGTATGTGTTTTTGTCTGAGGGTGTGCGCGGCTCGCTCTCGAAGCAGGTCATCGAAAAATACAATCTGTCCGATGGCCATGAACCCCAGAAATTCGGCTTGGGGATGAAGGAAATCTGGGAAATCGATCCCGACAAGCACCGTGAAGGCACGGTCACACATACGATGGGGTGGCCACTGGGCAAGCGCGCGGGTGGCGGATCATTCATCTACCATCTTGAAAACAATCAGGTTTATGTCGGTTTCGTGGTGCATTTGAACTACAAGAACCCCTACCTATACCCCTATATGGAATTTCAACGGTTCAAGCACCATCCGATGGTGGCTGAATTGCTGAAAGGCGGCAAGCGCGTGGCTTATGGTGCGCGGGCGATCACCGAAGGCGGGTATCAATCCATGCCCAAAATGGTGGCGCCCGGTGTGGCACTGTTGGGGTGTTCGGTGGGCATGGTCAACGTGCCGCGGATCAAGGGCAATCACAACGCCATGTTGTCTGGAAAAGCGGCAGCAGAGGCCGCCTTTGCTGCGATCAGCGCCGGACGTTCGGGCGATGAGCTGTCAGATTACGAGGCCGAAGTGCGCAATGGGGCGATCGGCAAGGATCTGAAAAAGGTGCGCAACGTTAAACCGATGTGGTCGAAATGGGGGTTGGTGCCTTCACTGGTCGCCGGCGGTCTTGACATGTGGACCAACACATTGGGTTTTTCCCTGTTCGGCACCATGCGCCACGGCAAGACCGATGCCGCGGCCACAGAAGAAGCCAGCCACCACCAACCGATTGACTATCCCAAGCCGGATGGCACCTTGTCTTTCGACCGCCTGACCAACGTGTCGTTTTCGATGACCAACCACGAAGAAAGCCAGCCTGCGCATCTGCAGCTGAAGGATGCCAGCGTGCCAATGTCAGTCAATATGCCCAAGTATGGCGAACCTGCGCAGCGCTATTGCCCGGCGGGTGTCTACGAAGTGGTGGACGACAAGTTTGTCATCAATTTCCAGAACTGCGTGCACTGCAAGACCTGTGACATCAAGGATCCCTCACAGAATATCAACTGGACGACGCCGCAGGGTGGTGATGGTCCGAATTACCCGAATATGTGAGGACGCGTGTGGTTGTTAAGGCCCCGGGTTCGCTCTAGTTTGACCGAAATGACATGAAACTTGGGGGCTTTGCCTTGTTCAAACAGCTGACATCTCTGGTCGTGGCCGGGTGTGCCCTGGTGGCCGTGGGCGCGGCGGACATCGCTCGCGCCGATGGTTTTGCCGGCCCCTATCTTGCCGGTCGCAAGGCCATGTCCGAGAACGATTTTACCCAGGCTGCGCGGTATTTCACCCGCGCCATGACCGAAGATCCCACCAATGTCGAGATCATGGAAAGCGCCGTGCTGGCCTATGTGGGGCAGGGCGATTTCACACGCGCCCTCGCGGTTTCACGCCGCCTGCTTGCGGTAGACACGACCAACAACCTGGCTGTGATGGTCTTGTTTGCCGAGGCGGTCACGGATGAAGATTGGGCGCGGGCGGAAACTGTCCTGGCCGAAAGAGGCGCGGCGGGCCCCTTGATCGACGGGCTTTCGGCTGCCTGGATCGCGGTCGGCGCCGGAGACATGTCACGGGCGCTCAGGCAGTTTGAAGAGGTCACCAATTCAGATGGCCTGGCCGGATTTGGCTTGTATCACACCGCCATGGCGCTGGCCTTTGCCGGCGATTTTGAACGGGCCGAAGAATTGTTGAGCGATCAGGCCGATCTTGGGCTGGTGCAGACCAAACACACCATGGTCGCGCGGGCGCAGGTGCTTGTTCAACTGGGGCAAAGTGACAAGGCGATAGCAGTTCTTGACAGCTATCTGGTGCAGGACAAGGCACCAGATGTGGCCGATCTGCGCGCTCAGATCGCCCAAGGTGCACGCCCTGACTTCACGCTTGTGCGGAGCCCCCGAGAGGGCATCGCCGAAGCCTTTTACGGCGTCGGGCGCGCTTTGGCCGGTGAAACGGATGATGTCTATACCTTGGTCTATTCGCGGATTGCGCAACATTTGGCGCCTGACCGGGCGGATGCGGCGCTTTTGGTTGCCGAGATACTTGAAGATCTGGAGCGTTTCGACCTGGCGGTGGCCAGCTATGGCAACATCGCGTCGGACGACCCGGCCTTTCCATCGGCGCAGTTGGGCCGGGCAAAAGCTTTGCACTCCAGTGGGCAGACTGACCAGGCAATAGAGATCCTGCGCGAATTGATCGCAGATAATTCTGACTTGTCCGTGGCGCATGTCGATCTGGGCGACATGTTGCGCTCGCAGGAGAAATTCGACCAGGCGCGCGAGGCCTATAGCGCGGCGATTGCGTTGATGGATGAAGACGACCCAACCCTTTGGTTCGTGTTGTTCATGCGCGGCATTTCCTACGACAAACTGAAAGACTGGACGAGGGCCGAGGCCGATTTCCGAGAGGCGCTGCGCTTGCGCCCAGACCAGCCGCAAGTCTTGAACTATATCGGTTACAGCTATGTCGAGATGCAAACCAATCTTGATGAAGCCTTGCAGATGATTGAACGTGCGGTCGAGCTGCGTCCGGACAGCGGCTATATAACCGATAGTCTGGGGTGGGTCTTGTATCGTCTGGGGCGCTATGACGAAGCCGTTTTCTGGATGGAAAAGGCGGCAGAGCTCTTGCCGGTTGATCCGACCGTCAATGACCATCTGGGCGATACGCTATGGGCGGTAGGTCGCACGCGCGAGGCACAGTTTCAATGGAGCCGCGCCTTGTCGTTTGATCCAGAGGAGCCTGACGCCGCGCGCATCCGGCGAAAGCTGGAAGTCGGGCTGGACATGGTCTTGTCGGAAGAAGGCGCCAACCCCTTGCTGAGCCAGAATGACGGTTAAGGTTCTGGCGCCCGCCAAGATCAATCTGGCGCTGCACATCACGGGCCAACGCGATGACGGTTATCACAAGATAGATTCGCTGGTTGCCTTTGGCCCTGCCTATGATGTGGTCGGGGTCACGGCGGCCGCACAAAACACGCTGTCGATTTCGGGGCCCGAGGCCGCGGGTTTGCCCGCCGACGACGACAACCTGATATTGAGGGCAGCGCGGCTGTTGGACGTGGGTGCAGCGCATTTCGCGCTGGAAAAGAACTTGCCCATCGCATCCGGGATAGGGGGCGGGTCATCGGATGCCGCTGCCGCCCTGCGTGGGCTCTTGGTGGTCTATGACGAGAGCCACGACCTGCATGACGGGTCGGACGCTCCCTTGCGGGAGTTTGGCCTGAAATTGCTGGGTTTGGGCGCGGATATTCCGATGTGCCTGCTTCCGCGTAGCCTGCGTGTCGGCGGCATCGGTGAGAAACTTGTGCCCCAAGCGCTGCCTCCGGTTGCGTGCGTGCTGGTTAACCCGCGCGTGCAGGTCGCGACTGCCAAGGTATTTTCGGCGCTGCATTCCAAACAGAACCCGGCCATGCCAGCGCGCGTTCCACAGTTTGAGGATAGCGGACATTTGATCGACTGGCTGGCGGATCAACGCAACGATTTGCAGGCGCCTGCACGCGCATTGGTCCCGGAAATTGATCATGTCCTGGAGGTGCTGGTTCATTCCCAGGGCTGCGGGTTGGCGCGGATGTCGGGCTCGGGCGCAACCTGTTTTGGCCTGTTTGCCGATCCGGATCGGGCCAAAGCGGCGTCTTATGAGATTGCCGCGGCCCGGCCTGATTGGTGGGTTGCGGGGGGCATGCTGGGCGAAAGACGAGATTGGGCCTCGCCGCTGGCCTAGGCCAGTTTGACTGAAGTCAGGAAATCCGCGCGACCACGAAATCGGCCAGATCCAGAAACATGCTGCGGACCGGGTGGTCTGGCAGGTCGTTCAGGGCGGATTTGGCCCGCGCTGACCACGCCAGAGCATCTGCGCGGGCAGCGCCCAGCGCGTCGTGTCGGGCCAGAATCTCAAGCGCATGTTCCAGATCGCCGTCTTTCTGCTCGCCCTTTTCGATGACCCGGGTCCAGAACGCGCGTTCCTCGTTATCGGCTTTGGCGACTGCCTTGATCAACGGCAAGGTCAGTTTTCGCTCGCGGAAATCATCGCCGATGTTTTTGCCTGTCGCGCCACTATCACCTTGATAATCCAACAGATCATCAACAATCTGAAAGCTGATCCCCAAAGCGTCGCCATAGGCATTTAGCGCGCGGACCTGAGTGTCGTTTGCGTCAGCGATCACGCCACCCACTTCTGCGGCGGCCGCAAACAACGCCGCGGTCTTGCCGCGCACGACCTGCAAATAGATGGCCTCAGTGGTTGCAAGGTCTTGCGCGGCGGTCAGTTGCAGGACCTCTCCTTCTGCAATCGTGGCAGAAGCATTGGACAAGATGTCGAGCACCCTAAGTGACCCGGTCTCGACCATCAGTTGAAAACTACGGGAAAACAGATAGTCGCCGACCAGAACGCTGGATTTGTTGTCCCACAGCAGATTGGCCGTAGGCCGTCCGCGTCGCTGACCGCTTTCGTCCACCACATCATCATGCAGCAGCGTTGCGGTGTGAATGAACTCAACCGTCGTGGCCAGGTGGATGAGATAGGGCCCCGAATAGCCGCACATTTTGGCGGCCGCCAGCGTCAGCATCGGGCGCAGGCGCTTGCCGCCGGCCTCCACCAGATGGGCGGTAACCTCGGGGATGCGAGGCGCGTGGTCTGACACCATGCGCGCACGGATCATCGCGCTGACCTCGGCCAGCTCGGCGTCCAAAAAGGCTGCCAACCGTTCATGCGGTTTTACCGTCGCTTCGTCCAAGCCCATCACAGCCTTGTCACATCCCTCGACAAAAGGGGCATTGCGCCCTTATCTACCTGAATATGAAAGAACTGTTACGCACCACTGATCCGACAATCATCGCCTACGCCACAGCTCTGTTACAAGGCGAGGGTATAGACTGCTTTGCAATGGACGTCCACATGAGCGTGCTGGAAGGATCCATCGGGATATTGCCGCGGCGGTTGATGGTGCGCGAGCAAGATCTTTTCATGGCCACGACCGTCATGCGCGACAATGAAATCGAGTTGGGCAATGGGCGCTGACGCCCCGCTGAGCTGCGATGCGTTTCTGGGGGGGCGGTTGCGGTTGTGGCAGCCGAAGAATGGCTATCGCGCCGGTGTTGATCCGGTCTTGCTGGCGGCAAGTGTTCCGGCAATGCCGGGGCAAACTGTGCTGGATGTCGGATGCGGCATTGGCACGGCGATGTTTTGTCTGGGCGCGCGCGTGCCCGGATTGGAGTTGACGGGGCTGGAAATTCAGCCCGAATATGCAGCGCTTGCCGAGCGAAACGCGGTTGAAAATGCCGTCCCCGCGCAGGTGCTTGTCGGCGACGTGACCGCAATGCCGACCGCCTTGAGGCAAAGGCGGTTTGATCATGTGATCACAAACCCGCCCTACTACATCGCGCATCGCGCTACAGCGCCGGACAACGCCGGGCGCGGTGTGGCATTGGCCGAAACTGTGCCCCTGGGTGCATGGCTTGAACATGCCTGCCGTCGCCTGGCGCCTCGCGGCATCTTGACGGTGATCCAGCGGGCGGACCGGCTGGCAGATGTGATGGCGGTGATGCCCTCCACCCTGGGCGCCATCATCGTGCAACCCTTGGCGCCGCGCGACGGGCGCGACGCTGCGCTGGTTGTCATCCAGGCGCAAAAGGGTGCGAAAGCGCCGATGCGTCTGGCCGCACCCATCGTCATGCACCGCCACGCCCGCCACCGAGTGGGCGAAAAAGACTATTCAAATGAGATTGAGGCAGTCTTGCGAGAGGGAGCGGCGCTACCTATTTCCAAAGGATAGACAAGTGCGCCGTTAACGTATGGAACACCGTGTTAACCCATTCATGCGTGACAGGTGACCGTTTCTGTGCTTGTCTGAACGTATTCACGCAGTATTAGGAGGACAGCCATGAGTTTGAGTTCGCACATTGAAGAGCTCCACAAGAAACACCGCACACTCTCCGAAAAAGTTGAAGAGGCTCAAAGAAGCCCCGGTGTAAATGATCTGGAAATTACGTCTCTGAAAAAACAAAAGCTGCAACTCAAGGAAGAAATCGAGCGACTTAGCCACTAGGCCAATTGTTCACCTAAAAGATGATGTCCACCAAGCGCAGGCCGGTTGGTGGACTTTTTCGTTTCGGGACTGAAAGCAAAAGGGCCGGGCACCGGCCCGACCCTTTCAATGATTTGGCGTGGCGTGATCCTATACGAAGAATTGGGCGCCATTTGCCGAAATGGTTGATCCGTTGACGAATCCTGCATCGTCGGAAACCAGAAAGGCCACACAGCGCGCGATTTCTTCCGGCTCACCCAAACGACCCGCGGGGATCTGGCCGATGATACTTTCGCGCACTTTTTCCGGCACAGCCATCACCATTTCTGTTGCGATATATCCTGGGCAAACGGCGTTGGCGGTGATGTTCGCGCGCGCGCCTTCCTGGGCCAGGGATTTCACGATACCCAGGTCGCCGGCTTTGGTGGCGGCATAGTTGGCCTGGGCAAACTGGCCTTTTTGGCCATTGATCGAGCTGATCACGACCACGCGGCCAAATTTGCGCTCACGCATGCCGGGCCAGATCGGGTGCACGGTGTTGAACACGCCGGTCAGGTTTGTGTCGATGACTTCAGCCCATTGCTGCGGTGTCATTTTGTGAAAAGGCGCATCGCGGGTGATGCCCGCGTTGGCAACGACAACTTCGATGGGGCCCAAATCAGCCTCGACCTTGGCGATGCCCGCGGCTGAGTCCTCATAGGACGCAACATTCCATTTGTATGTCTGAATGCCGGTTTCAGCGGTAAAGGCAGCGGCGGCATCGTCATTGCCCGCGTAAGTTGCGGCGACGCTATAGCCTTTGGATTTCAGTTCTTTCGAGATGGCCGCGCCGATGCCGCGGGATCCACCTGTCACAAGAGCTACTCGGGACATATTTATTCTCCAGATTTAATGTGTGGGTCAGGGCCCGGTTTATCCCGGCCCCGGTAATCAGTTCAGGGACGTTCCAGGCACATGGCTACGCCCATACCGCCGCCGATACACAAGGTGGCCAGGCCTTTCTTGGCGTCGCGCCGCTGCATTTCGAACAACAATGTATTCAAGATGCGTGCGCCGGATGCGCCGATTGGATGGCCGATCGCAATCGCTCCACCGTTCACGTTGACGACGGCTGGATCCCAACCCATGTCTTTGTTGACGGCGCAGGCCTGGGCCGCGAAGGCTTCGTTGGCTTCCACCAGATCCAGATCCTCGGCTTTCCAGCCTGCTTTCTCAAGCGCCTTGCGGGACGCATGGATCGGGCCCACGCCCATGATGCTGGGGTCCAGCCCGGCAGTTGCGTAAGAGGCAATGCGCGCCAATGGTGTGATGCCGCGTTTTTCCGCGTTTTCAGCGCTCATCAACAGAGCGCCGGCGGCGCCATCGTTGAGCCCGGATGCATTGGCGGCGGTCACGGTGCCGTCCTTGGTGAAGGCCGGGCGCATTTTCTGCATGGCTTCGATACTGGCGCCGTGGCGGATATATTCATCCTTGTCGACCACAATATCGCCCTTGCGCGTTTTGACCGTAAAGGCGGTGATTTCGTCGTCGAACCTGCCGGCCTTTTGTGCGGCTTCGGCCTTGTTTTGGCTGGCCAGTGCGAACTCGTCCTGAGCGTCGCGGCTGATTTGCCATTTCTCAGCAACATTTTCGGCAGTTTGGCCCATGTGGTAGCCGTTGAAAGCATCCCAAAGGCCGTCGCGGATCATCGAATCGATGTATTTGACATCGCCCATTTTGGTGCCCGCGCGCAAATGAGCGACATGGGGGCTCAGTGACATGTTTTCCTGTCCACCGGCGGCGACGATGTCGGCGTCGCCCAATTGGATGTGCTGAGCGCCCAGGGCGACCGCGCGCAAGCCAGAACCGCATACCTGGTTGATGCTCCAGGCCGCGCTCTCGATTGGCAGGCCGGCGTTGACATGGGCCTGGCGTGCTGGATTTTGGCCCTGGCCCGCGGTCAGCACCTGGCCCAGGATCGTTTCGGAAACATCCGCGGCGTCTATTCCCGCCCGCTCAACAAGAGCGCGCAAAACGGTTGCGCCCAAATCATGGGCAGGGGTGTTGGCAAAAGAGCCGCAAAAGCTGCCAACGGCGGTGCGCGCAGCGGATGCGATTACAACATTTGTCATGGATCAAACCTCTTTCATGGCTGGCAGAGAGTTGAACATACGGACCGTTCTGGTGCCGTGGCTACCCCGCCTGATGGCAGGGGTTTATGCTGCAGTTGCGAAAAAATCAATCGGCGCTTGATGGAATACCCGCCATGCGCCAAGGGCAAATCGCCACGTTTAGCGCAATCTCTCACCCGGCGTTTGGCCGCACGGCCTAGCCAATCTGCTTTTGCCGGTCATCATTCATCCAGAATGGTTTGACCGTGGGTTTGCCGAAGAAATACCCCTGAAGGCAATCTATGCCGAAATCTGCAACCATGCGCGCATCTTGTTCTGTCTCGATGAATTCAGCGACCGTCAGCATGTCAAAGTGATTTGCCAATGAGATTATGGCGCGAACCAGAACCTGGTTGTCCGGGTTGGCATGAATGCCTCGCATGAACTGGCCATCTATCTTGAGAATGTCAAAATAGAAGTCGCGCAAATACGTGAACGACGTGTAGCCCGAGCCAAAATCGTCCAGGGCAAATGACACGCCCTGCTCTTGCAGGTCGGTCATGAATGTCTTGACGAGCTCTGGCATGACAATGGCCGAGCGTTCGGTGATTTCCAGGATGAGCCTTTCACCCAGTGTCGGATCATGGCGCAAACGGCGATTTAGAATTCTGTTCCATTTCTGGTAGCCGATGGATCTGGCGGACATATTGATGGACAGCCGCAACGTGGGCTCCTGGCTCAATGCGTCCAACCCGTGCTTGAGTGCGGCGCAGTCGATCATGCGACCAATTTCATCGGTTTCAACGGCTCCAATGAATTCGCCGGCAGGAATGATTCTGCCGCTGCCATCAAGGATTCGGATCAATCCTTCATAAAAGGCCGGGCGATCTTGCTTGCGCGCCTGAACAACTGGCTGAAATGCCAACATGACACGATCTTCCTCAAGGGCGCGTCGCACCATACCCAAGATATCTTTGTCCCGTTCCTTGAGGGAAACGGACAAAGGATCCGACTTTTCCGCACCTGCTCCGGGACTTGGCAACCCACCATTGGCCATCTCGACTCTCCTGCTTGCTTTAACGGTTTGTGCCTGAAATGTTCTAATTTCGCGTAAATGTTCCCATTTGGTTCCAATTGTTCTAAGTCTTGTGGAAATGCCGAAATTGCGAGGATGCCATGACCGCAAGGTGCAGCTGGTGCGGCGATGACCCCCAATATGTTGCCTATCACGACCAGGAATGGGGCGTGCCGGAATGGGAAAGCCGCGCCCTGTGGGAAAAACTGATCCTGGATGGATTTCAGGCCGGCCTGGCCTGGATTACAATTTTAAGAAAACGCGAGGCTTTTCGCGCTGCTTTCGCAGGCTTTGACCCCAACGTCATCGCGACATGGGGCGAACCCGAAATCGCCCGCTTGTTGCAAGATGCGGGTATCGTGCGTCATCGCGGCAAAATCGAAGCGACTATCGGCAATGCCAGGGCCTGGCAACAAATCGAGCAAGAGATCGGCTTTGACCGATATCTCTGGGCCTACGTTGATGGAACGCCGATCCAGAACAGCTGGGCCGAGATGTCTCAGGTGCCCGCGCAAACCCAATTGTCAAAAGAGATTTCAAACGATCTCAAGAAACGTGGGTTCAAGTTTTGCGGGCCCACGATTGTCTACGCCTTCATGCAGGCAGTGGGCATGGTAAATGACCATAGCGTCACCTGCCCGCAACATGCGCGATGCGCGGCCCTGGCCAAAGAACATGGGCGCCATGTCTGAGAAATCTGCCCGTTTCTGAGTTTTTCAAATATCCACGCCTGTGCCGAAGGGGGGCGGCCCTGCGGCAAGAAGGCCAGGCATGGCCCGATGACGGGCGGGCGCATCGCGCTATTGCGGGCTGTCGTTTTCGATCAGTGCGGCAATGATCGCGCGCGCGCTTTCTGAGTACCATTCAGCGTCACCGCGCATGCGGGCTATTTCAAACCCCTGTGGATCGATCAGGATGCTGGCGGGCAGGCCCAAGACGCCCATGTCTCTCGCCAGGTCTTGTTTGGGGTCGAGCAGGATCGGCAAATTGCTGACATTGGTTTCGGTGAAGAAACGGTTGATCGCCGGCAATGTATTGCGGCCCGTTGCAATTGTGAGCACCTCAAACTGATCGCCACCAAACTCGGCCTGCAACGCATCAAGCGCAGGCATTTCCGCGCGACACGGCGCGCACCAGGTCGCCCAGAAATTCAACAAGATGTGTTTGCCGCGATAATCTTGTAGCCCAAGCACATTGCCCGCCGGATCGGTGAAAGCCGCATCCGAGACCAACGCGGGTTCTTGGGCAAATATCAGTTTCTTCAACGTGCCTTCGCGCAGGGCTTCAATTCCGTCGGTGTCGGCCATCGCACCGTTTGCAACGAGGCCGAGCGCAATATAAAGAAACGCGGAACGCAGTCGCAGCATGATATTCCCCTTTTCGGAGCGAAAGACGATGACAGACAAGACCCAGAACGCCATGTGGGGCGGCCGTTTTTCGGCGGGGCCTGATGCGATCATGGAGGCGATAAACGCCTCGATCTCATTCGACCAACGCCTTGCCGCGCAGGACATTGCTGGCTCTCGCGCCCATGCAGCCATGTTGGCCGCACAGGGTATCATCAGTGATAAGGATGCTGAGGCAATCGGGGAAGGGTTGCTCACGATCTTGTCAGAGATCGAGACCGGGGAGTTCGTGTTTTCGACGGCACTTGAAGACATCCATATGAATGTTGAGGCGCGGTTGCGCGACTTGATCGGCGACGCGGCGGGGCGGTTGCATACCGCACGCTCTCGCAACGACCAGGTGGCGGTCGATTTCCGCTTGTGGGTGCGCGATCAGGTGGATGCCACCATCGCCGGCCTTGTCGCATTGCAAAAGGCGCTGTTGGGCCAGGCCGAGGCGGGCGCCGATTGGGTCATGCCGGGCTTTACCCATCTGCAAACGGCGCAACCCGTGACCTGGGGCCATCACATGCTGGCTTATGTCGAGATGATTGGTCGTGATGTCAGCCGATTCAAGGATGCCCGCGCGCGGATGAACGAAAGCCCGCTGGGGGCGGCCGCTTTGGCCGGAACGCCCTTTCCGATTGACCGTCATGCCACCGCCCAGGCGCTTGGCTTTGATCGGCCGATGGCCAATTCGCTGGATGCGGTGGCCGACAGGGATTTTGCGTTGGAGTTTCTGGCCGCTGCGACCATAACGGCGATGCATCTGAGCCGGCTGTCGGAAGAATTGGTGATCTGGGCTTCCGCGCAATTCCGCTTCGTCACCCTGAGTGACCGTTTTTCGACCGGCTCTTCGATCATGCCGCAAAAGAAGAACCCGGATGCCGCTGAATTGATCCGTGCCAAGATTGGCCGCATCATGGGGGCCATGGTCGGCTTGTTCACAGTGATGAAGGGCTTGCCGCTGACCTATTCCAAAGACATGCAGGAAGACAAGGAGCAGGTCTTTGATGCCGCCGACAACCTGATGCTGGCAATTGCCGCGATGGAAGGCATGCTACGCGACATGACGGCCAATCGCGAGGCCCTGCGGGCCGCCGCTGCTGGCGGGTTTTCAACCGCGACCGACCTGGCCGATTGGTTGGTGCGCACATTGGATATGCCGTTTCGCGACGCCCATCACGTTACCGGCAGGGTCGTCGCCCTTGCAGAGGCGCAGAATTGCGATCTGGCAGAATTGCCTCTGGACGACCTGCAAAGTGTGGATGGGCGGATCACCGCCGATGTATACTCGGTTCTCAGTGTTGAAAACTCTGTCGCTTCGCGCATGTCTTATGGTGGCACCGCGCCCGAAAATGTGCGGGCGCAGGTTGCGCGTTGGAAAAAGGTATTGGCATGAAAGTAATTGCAGCAATTTCGGTTTTGGCCTTTCTGGCCGCCTGTGGGGTTGATGGTGCGCCGCAGCAGCCACGGTATTCAACTGAAACCACAATTGGATACAATTCCAAGACCGGTCCCTTCAACAAGACCAAGTTTTCGGTGGAATTTGGCGGCTAGGGCTGCGAGATACGAGACGACTTTGGAATCGTAAACGCCGCTGGGCGGGCTTGGGGACGACAGGCTCATGGATCATTTTCTCTATGTGGACGGCGCGTTGTGCGCCGAAGATGTGCCGTTGAGCCAGATCGCAGCCCAGGTGGGCACGCCGTTCTTTTGCTATTCGACCGCGACCCTAGAGCGACACTACCGATTGTTTACAGAGGCCTTGTCCCATAGTGACCACCTTGTTTGCTATGCGATGAAAGCCAATTCCAACCTCGCGGTTGTCAAACTGTTGGGCGACCTGGGGGCGGGCATGGATGTGGTGTCGTTGGGGGAATATCTGCGCGCCCGCGCCGCCGGCGTGCCGGGCGAGCGCATCGTGTTTTCCGGCGTTGGCAAGACCCATGAGGAAATGCACACGGCCCTGCTGGGCGGCATCCGGCAGTTCAATGTCGAAAGCGAGCCAGAAATGCTGGCCCTCAGCGAAGTGGCTGTTTCACTTGGCAAAATTGCGCCGATTACCATTCGGGTCAATCCTGATGTCGATGCCAAGACACACCACAAGATCGCCACGGGCAAAGCCGAGAACAAGTTCGGTATTCCGATCAGCCGCGCGTCAGAGGTCTACGCAATGGCCGCCGGCCTGCCAGGGTTGGAGGTTGTGGGGATAGATGTGCATATCGGCAGTCAGTTGACCGATCTGGCCCCCTATGAAGCGGCCTATCGCAAGGTCGCGGATTTGACCAAGGTCTTGCGGGCAGAGGGCCATGACATCCAGCGCCTTGATCTGGGCGGCGGGTTGGGCATTCCGTATGAGCGGTCAAATACGGCCCCGCCGTTGCCGATTGAATATGGCCAGATGGTCGAGCGCGTCCTGGGTGATCTGGGCTGCGAGATCGAGATCGAACCGGGTCGCCTGATCGCGGGAAATGCCGGCGTAATGGTCAGCAAGGTGATCTATGTCAAGCAAGGCGAGGACCGGCAGTTCATGATCCTGGATGCCGCGATGAATGATCTGATCCGTCCGGCCATGTATGACGCCTATCATGACATCGAGCCAGTGGTCCAGGCGGCCCCCGGCACGATGCCGCAGCCCTATGACATTGTCGGTCCGGTCTGTGAAAGCGGCGATACCTTTGCCAAGGCGCGCATGGTTGCGCCCGTGGCCGCGGGCGATCTGGTCGCCTTTCGATCGGCAGGCGCCTATGGCGCGGTGATGTCTTCTGAATACAATTCGCGCCCCCTGATCCCCGAAGTGCTGGTGAAAGGCGATCAATTCGCCGTCATTCGCCTGCGCCCTACCTATGATGAGATGTTGGAACGCGATAAGCTACCTGCGTGGCTCTAGGCCCCGCGTGGTCGAGCCTCGGCGATGGAGAGGCGATGAAACACCGTTCAAAGCTGAATGGACGTGAATTTCCGGGGTTGGTCTGGCCGCTGCGTCTGACCTATTTGGGCCTGTTGGCGGATCGCCTCTGGGCTGCCCTGTGGCCCGCGGTCAGTCTGGTTGCCTTGGCCGCAGCAATCGTGGTGTTTGGCGGTCTCGATCTGATACCGCAGCCCCGGTTGAACCTTGTGTTTGTCATCAGCGCCTTTGCCTTGGTGTTTCTGGTTCTGCGTGGCCTTTGGCGCTTCCACCTGCCCAGCCAGGCGGATGTCATCCGGGCGATAGACGGCACGTTGAGCGGACAGCCGCTGCAAACGTTGGCGGATGAATTGGCCCTGGGCCGTGCCGATGCTGGATCAATGGCCATTTGGCGGGCCCATCTGGCGCGCCTGGCGGCAGAGGCCAGCCGGGCCAGGGCGGTCATACCGCAACCGCGGCTGGCTGCGGCTGATCCGGCAGGATTGCGTCTGTTGGCCGCCATTGCGGTGGTGATGGCATTGATATTCGGACCCTCGGTGCGGCAAGGCACGCCCATGATACCCGCCGCCACCCCCGATGCGCTGTTGGTGTCGGGCCCAAGCTGGGAAGGCTGGCTTGAACCGCCATCCTATACCGGCAAACCCACCTTGTATCTCAGCGACCTGCCCGAGGGCCCGATTGAAGTGCCCCTTGGTAGCCAATTCACGCTGCGTTTCTATGGAAATGCGACCGATCCCGTGGTGAGCGAAGCGGTTTCCGGGCTCGATGAGGTGACACTTAGCGGCCCGTCTCACGAGTTTCGGTTGGCGCGGTCAGGACAGGTCCGCGTGTTGGGCGAAGATGGGCGCGCATGGCAATTTCTCGCGCTCGAAGATGCCTTGCCCGCAGTGGCCCCGGCCGGAGAATTCGAAGCGCAACCCAGCGGTATTTGGCGACAACCTTTTCAGGCAAGCGACGACTATGGGGTTCAATCCGGCTTTGCCGAACTGGAACTGGATTTGCCGCGTGTAGACCGACGCCACGGCCTGCAAACAGCTCCGGAGCCTCGCGCGGCCATTGCGCTGGACCTGCCGTTCCCATTTTCCGGTGATCGTCGCCAGATTGAAGGCGTTTTGGAAGAAGAGCTGGCCAAGCACCCATGGGCGGGGCTTCCTGTTCGGTTGCGCCTGGGTGCACAGGATGCGGCGCAGCAAGTTGGTTATTCCCAACCCGAACCAATGGTCCTGCCAGAACGCCGTTTCTACGATCCGCTGGCGGCAAGCTTTGCAGAGCAACGTCGTGACCTGTTGTGGTCGCGCGAAAATGCGCTACGTGTTGCCCAAATCCTGCGGGCGGTCAGCTTTCAGCCGGAAGAAGAATTTGAGCTGCAGACAGATTACCTGCGGCTGCGCAATCTGGTCCGCCGCCTAGAAACCTTGTCGCGTTTGGGGCGCTTGACCCCTGAAGTTCAGGACGAAGTGGCAGAGGCACTTTGGGAATTGGCGCTCAGTCAGGAAGTGGGCCAGCTTGCCGATGCCAAAGAGCGGCTGGAACGCGCCCAGGAACGGTTGGAAGAGGCCATCCGCAACGGTGCGACCAACGAGGAAATCGCCGAATTGATGCAAGAACTGCGTGAGGCGATGCGCGACTACATTGAACAATTGGCAGAGCAGGCACGCCGCGACGCGGACCCATCCGATAGGCAGCAACGCCTGGAACGGGACAGTCAGGAGGTCACGAATGAGCAAATGGACCAATTGTTGCAACGTTTGCAGGAATTGATGGAACAAGGCCGGATGGCCGAAGCGCAGGAATTGTTGGAACAGCTGCAGCAGATGCTGGAAAACATGGAAGTCACGCAAGGCGAGCAGGGTCAGGAAGGTGGCGAGGGCCAACAGGCGCTGGATGGTCTGGGCGACACTCTGGAAGAGCAACAGCAACTCAGTGATGAGACCTTTGGCGATCTGCAGGAGCAATTCGGCCAAGGACAGGACCAGGGCCAGGCGCCGGGCGAAAACGGTGAACAGGGGCAGGGCGGTGAAACTGGTCAGGATGGGCCAGGCGGCCAGCAAGGCCGGCGCGGTGAAGATGGGCAGTTTGGCAATGAAAACGGTCCAGGTCAGGGTCAGGGCGACGAACGCGGTGGCCAGATGCCGGGCCAATCGCTGGCTGATCGCCAACAGGCATTGCGCGAGACATTGGAAGATCAATTGAACAACCTGCCCGGTCAACGTGGCAGTGACGGGCAGGGCATGCGGCGCTCGCTTGATGATGCGGGGCGCGCCATGAATGAAGCCGAAGGCGCATTGCGCGAAGGCGATCTGGGCGGAGCGCTGGAGGACCAGGCCCGCGCCATGGAAGCGTTGCGGGACGGCATGCGTGAATTGGCCGAAAGCCTGCGCGATCAAGCCAACGAAAG
>Ga0316205_10002059_pt1 | contig 22275 bp, 18 predicted proteins | sample 3monthpyrite_MG_FD_204941 | JGI IMG/M metagenome (GOLD analysis project Ga0316205, IMG submission 204941) | Microbial mat bacterial communities from mineral coupon in-situ incubated in ocean water Damariscotta River, Maine, United States -... | ecosystem: Environmental > Aquatic > Marine >... | reverse complement strand
CAACTACGAAAATGACTCCGTCACGTTGAACCTGCTCGAAGGAACCGGGCAGACAACCCTGACCACCCTGGGTGACCAAGAAAATGACTTTGAGGCATCTGATCTGTGGGCTGCCTTGACTGCTGATTACGGAACGTTCGATGAGGACAACCAACTACAGGATGACGCAGATGACTTACTGAGCATGGCGTGAGTTACTCCCCAATCCTTGGATGGTTTCTGGCGCTTTCTAAGCTACTCTCTGCTCCTGCTGATCGGGTTGCTTTTGGAGAATTGAAAGTTTAGCACGGACAAAATTTACAAGACCGATGATAAGGTAAAATCTTAAGCGAACGTTACGCCAGAAAAGATATAAAGAGTGGAACTCTTATCAAGGGCGCTCTCCCCGTTGCCAATAATGTTGGAGTTTACATCAAATGTCGCCACAACCATCACGCGAACATTTGCCCGCACTTGATGGCTTTCGTGCGTTAAGCATTCTGGCCGTTCTCGCAGCACATATGCTACCGCTAGGGCCAAACGCATGGCAGCTTAACCTTACATTCGCCTATATGGGTATGAGCGTTTTTTTTGCTCTGTCTGGTTTTCTGATAACACAGTTTCTTTGGACTAATCAGAATATTAAGGTTTTTCTGATACGCCGGTTCGCCCGTATCGCACCGCTGCTTCTGCTGGTCTCGTTTCTTTACGCCGTACTCTTAGAGGGGCGCCTCGACGGTTTTCTGGCTGTGAACCTGTATGTCCTGAATTATTGGCATTCCGCCAGTTTGCCGTCCATCAGTCCGTTGTGGTCGCTAAGTCTTGAGATGCATTTCTACCTCGGCATCGCTTTGTGCGTCGGTATCCTGGGACGGGCGGGGTTTTGGTTAGTACCAGTCGTGGCAGTAGTCGTTACAGGCCTGCAGATCAACACGGGTACTTTTGGCGCGATTGCAACGCATTTGCGCGTGGACGAAATACTGTCCGGCGTGATGCTGGCAATCCTGTGGATAGAGCGAGAAAGACCAGTTGTGCAGCGGCTGTTTTCAGTACTGCGGTATCTATTCTGGTTATTACTGGTGCTCTGGGTATTATCTTCTTGGCCAGGCTCTCAGGGACTTGGATATGCGCGCGCCTATCTCGCTGCGGCAATGATTGGGTCGGTTCTTTCTACGCCGTCTGGCTGCTGGCAGCAGCGCGTGCTTGCTCACGGTGTATTGCGATATATAGCCACGATTTCGTTTGCACTTTATGTTTGGCACTCTCCGTTCCGGCTGTACTGGTTCGATTCCGGTACCGATCTTGAACGCTACCTTTTCAAACGTCCGTTGGCTTTTATTTCTATTTTGGTATTGGCACATGTCTCTACCTTCTGGTTTGAAAAACCAATAACGGGTGCAGCACGACGACTCACTCAACGATTCCGCACTCGGGAAGAGATGGTCGAAATTCGGACCAGTCGTTAAGGCGGATCGCATGCCGAAAGAAGTGATCCGAAATGAAGAAACGAAAGAACCATTCGACAGTTACCGCTTCAAGGCCAGCTCTGAGGCTGCAAAGAAAACACGGAAGGAGATCAAAACATTGACCGCGTCATAAACAACGACGCATAAACAAAGGTGGGTCAATTCTCGGTGAAAATACCGGGTCAGTTCTCAGTGACAATCAACATCAGGCCCTGTAATGCTTTTTCACCCAACCCAGAAAGGCCTTGTCGGGGCTGCGCAGACTGGCCTGCCCGGAGGCGGTCCAGACCCCCAGCCACGCGGCCTGCAACGCATAGACATCCGCCCCCGGCACCAGGGCGCGGGCCTGATCCAGCGCTTGCGCGCTCAGTTGTGGTACACGGCCCGGCATCTCGGTGACCGCGCGCGGGCGGATTTCGATCAGATCGCCGGGAATTTCCGTGGCGCTGTAATCGGGCAGCGCGTCGCGCACGATCAGGTCGCGCAGCATGGCACGGAACACCCGGCGCGGGCTGGTCGAGCCGGACTTCTTGAGCAGCGTGTCCACCGACACCCGCCACACCGGCTGGCGCCCGCAATGCTTGCGGGCCAGCTCGTAAATCCGCCGCTCCAGGGGGCGCCGCAAGGAGAAATACTCCCGGTTCAGGGTCAGCACGGATTTGTTCAGCACAGCCCGGTACAGCCAGTCCGACAGTGTCACGCTGACCCGCACCATACGCCCCGCACGTGTGCGCCGCACGATCTCCCAGGCTTCGATCAGCCCGAAACCGCTGGTGACCTCTTCGTCGCCCGTGACGATATTGGTGGTGATGCGCGTGCCCACCAGCCGCTCGAACGCATCGCGCAGACGGCGGTAGCCATCGCCTGACGTCTCGCGCCCCGTGGCCAGCAGCAGATCATGCGCCGTCAGGGTCAGATGGCGCGACGTCGGCTTGCCCGCATTGAGGGCGGCCATCAGCTGAGAGATGCAAAAGATCAGAATGTCCGCATCAAAGATCGTCGCACGCCCCTTCACGCTGGGGGTCACACGGATTTCCGTGCCGTTGTGTGCGTATTCCAGAATGCGCCGGTCGGGCCGTGTCGACAGCGAAAACAGCGGATGCTCCATCGCGGCCAGATCGTGCTTGGGCACGGCGGCAAAGAAATCGCAGACGAAAAAATCGCCCTGCGACGGCACGGGTACACGCCCGCTCATCTCTGCCATCCCAAAGATGTCATGTCCTGCCTGCCCTCATCGCCCCCCGTAAGCCTCTGCGACGCATGTCTCGCGCCCGAATCCGGCTTCGGGGTTTCATTTACACCGACAATAGAAGCTGTGGATAAGTCCGTCCAGCGAAAGGCATCTCACCTCGGGGTTTCGGAATCACTCCAGCGTGGGATCAGAGTCACCTGTTCGGGGTTTCAGAGTCGCCCCTGTTCAAAATCCATGCGCCAAGCCATTGTAAGAAAACAAAAGCCTGAAAAACAACATTGCCGTAACTAAGAATATAACACAAATTTAACTGGGACAGGCCGGCCAGCAGGGCCAACGGCCCGCTCTCAACGGCCAAAAACCCCGCCAAACCCGCCGTAAATGCTGAGAATGGATAAAAATCTTCCCATGTATCACGTTTTGTGGCAGGGTGATCAAAACGCGTCACATTATCAAAAGAGGACGCATCCCGAGCATGAGGCCCGAGTCGTGAACACCCTTCCCCCCTATTTCAACATTTCGCCCGATCGCGCGCAGGCCGAACTGGCCCCCCCGGTCCGGGCCGACGATCTGAACGCCATCGCCAGGGCCTGCGCAAGTGGCTGTCAGGACCTCAAGAGCCGCGGGCTGGACGAGGCCGGTCAACGCCACTTGCGCCCCTTTTCGACCTGGGAAATCACCAAATACCTGATCCCCATTGCCTCGGCCCATTTCCGGCGCGTGCTGCGTCAGAACCCGGACCTGCCCCAGGGCGTCAGCGAAACCGAAGGCGGGGCCAAGTGGTTCACCCTGGACGAAGTGCTGCGCTTGCGCGCCCATTTCGGGCAGGAAGGATCCAAGGCCAAGGAATACCTGCCCTACCGCCCCGCAAACCTGCCCGCCAAGGTCGTCGCCGTCGCCAACTTCAAGGGCGGTGTGGGCAAGACCTCGACCTGCGCGCATCTGGCCATGTCGGCGGCGCTGGATGGCTACAAGGTGCTGGTGGTCGATCTGGACAGCCAGGGGTCGATGTCGTCGATCTTTGGCGCGCGGATCAAGGATGAATGGGACACCGCCTTTCCACTGATCGCGCGCCACTATGCCCAGCACCTGCGCGGCGAGAACCAGCGGCGCATTGACCGGGGCGATCCCCCCCTGCCCTTTGATGAGTCTCTGACCGAGGCTCTGGGCATCTCTGCGGCGGACGTGATCAGGAAAACCCACTGGCCCAACATTGATCTGATCGGGGCACAGCTGAACCTTTACTGGTCGGAATTCCAGATCCCGGTCTGGCGCATGGCGGCGCGCGGCTGGAAGCTGTGGGATGCCCTGGGCGATGCGCTGGCCGAAAACGGCGTGCTCGATGACTATGACCTGATCTTTCTCGATACGCCCCCGGCCCTTGGCTATCTCACGATCAACGGGCTGAGCGCGGCTGACATCCTGCTGGTGCCTGTCGGCGCGTCCTTCATGGAATTTGACTCGACGGGGCGTTTCTTTGACATGCTGCACGCCACGTTTTCCTCGATTGAAGAGGGTGAAAACACCGCCGCCCGCGCGCTGGGACGCCCCGAGATCGCGTTTGAATGGGACGCGGTGCAGACGGTGATCACCCGCTTTGACGCCAGCCAGCAAACCGAACTGGCCAGTCTCATGCAGGCCTATATGGGCCGCACACTCAGCCCCTACCGGCAGGATTTTACCGCGCTGATCGGTCAGGCGGGCGAGAGCGTGAACGGCATCTACGAGGCCGATTACCGCGACTTCAACCGCGACACCTATGCCCGTGGGCGCGCCACCTTTGATGAAACCTATGCGGGGTTCAAACGGCTGCTCTACGGCATTTGGCGGCGCGACGAGATGCGGGCCGAGGCGGCGGCGGCGGAATGACCAAAACCCCCTTGTCAGAGCCTGTTTTTATCTGCGCAGGAAAAGGAGCCACCCCATGGCCAAACGCAAACGGTTAAGCCCTGCCCCGGCCTTTGAAATCCCCGATCCCCTGGCCGGGTCGGGGGATCTGGAAACCAAGGCGGTAAACGGCTGGGTCGGCACCCGCGCGCCGATTGCGGATGTCACCGGGGATGCCGCCCGCCACGCCGCCTTTGAAGAGGTCAGTGCAGAGTTGCAAAGCGCCCGTCAGGAAGGGCGCATGGTGCTGCGCCTGGCCCTTGACGTGATCGAGGCCGACCATCTGGTCCGCGACCGCGTGGCCGTGGACGGGGATGATATGGCCAGCCTGATCGACAGCTTGCGCATGCGGGGCCAGCAGACCCCCATCGAGGTGGTCGCGTTGGCAGGCGGGCGGTATGGCCTGATTTCGGGCTGGCGGCGTCTGATGGCGCTGCAAAGCCTGCACGCCGAAGCCCCGCACGAGGATCGCTTTGGACAGATACAGGCCCTTGTGCGTCAGCCTGACGGCGCCCCGGACGCTTACCGCGCCATGGTCGAGGAAAACGAACTGCGCGCGAACCTGAGTTTTTATGAACGCGCCCGGATCGCCGTGAAGGCGGCCGAAGAAGGGGTCTATGAAAGCCCCAAACATGCTGTACAGAGCCTGTTTTCTTCTGTCAGGCGGGCGAAGCGCTCGAAAATCCTCAGCTTTGCGGATCTGGTGGTGCTGGATGACCACCTGTCTTTTCCAAGCGCCATTCCGGAAAAGCTGGGGCTGGCTCTTGTGGGGGCGATGCGGACGCAACCCGATTTCACGCCCCGGCTCGTCACCGCACTGCGGGCGGCTCCGATCAGCGATGCAGCCGCGGAGCGGGTCGTGCTAGAGCGTAGCCTGTGCAGTGCGTCGGAGCCAAAGCAGAGGGTGTTTACGGATCAGGTGTTTGAGGGGCTGGAGTTGACCGCCAAGGCTGGAAAAGTGACCCTGTCAGGCCCGTTTGTCGACGATGCGCTGGTGGTGGCGTTGCGCAGCTGGTTGTTGAGCAAGCGTTAGGTGCGCGCCTTGCCATGGCATCAAATGTTTCGCGAGCGAAACATATTGGCGTCTCGATACTTCAAGGTTGTGCTTCGTCAAGCAGCCTTGGTAGCTGTGGCGATAGAGCCCTAATGTATGTATGGGGGAGAACTGCATCGCATGCGATGTTTGCGGGCGGCATCATCAAGGCTGCGAAGCTGAAGCAGTGCTGGATCCAACGAATATTGCAAACAAAACAGCGTACATTTCTGAAAACGTAACGAGGCTTTGTTCCATTAATTTGACCTGGAAAGCACGAACGAAGGCTGAAACCCCACGAGTGAATATTGCCAGGGGCCTGGGAACGCACCCTTGAACGAGGCGGATTGTCATAAAAAAGGACCGATCGCGCCGGAGCGTGATCGGCCAGCGCTGCGCCAAGTACACAGAGACTGGATCACGCGCCGTCAGCCGAGAATGCGCCAAGATCCACACTGGTTCGTCTTTATAGACGAAATTGCCGTGAAAACGAGCCTCACCCGTCTGCGAGGGCGCGCGCGGGTTGGTGAACAACCCCTTTGGAAAATGAGGGACGCAGACGTTTATCGCAGGGCTGACCCAAAACGCGCTGAACGCGTCTTGGGTCATCACCGGGCCATGAACGGCCCGACGTTCGACGCCTATATTGAAACCCAGTTCGTTCCGGTCCTCGACCCCCGGCACGGTCGTCATTCTCGACAATCCGCCCACCCATAAAAGCCCGCGCGCGGCCGAGGCATTGCGACAGAACGGATGCTGGTTCTTGTTCCTGCCGGCCTATAGTCCGGACCTCAATCCAATCGAGATGTCCTGTTACAACGCTGAACCCCTCCACTCGACCCACGGCATATTGACCCCCGGTGAGGCCCATGCCAGCAAAACAGAACCAATGAGATTAGCGGCCTGAAATGAAACCCTGACCCACCTTAACAAGGCTGCAAAATGGTCGAAAACACAGGACCACCTCCTATTTTTTTGCCGAATCACGCTTTTTTAAACAGCGGCTCCAGAAAGCGAACAGAAACGTGTCACAGCATCGCCATATTTGAGATAGCCGCCAAAATTCTCCTTACGGTAGAAAATCAGACCCCTATCCCGCAAGATTGCCCAACTTTATCAATGGAAAAGACAAAAATTTCCCAGATTCCATGTTTCATAAACCTAAATAAAAGATTAAAATCGGGGCAAGAACATGTCAATTTTGACACTTTAGTTACGAGGAAAACCCATGCGCTCATTAGCAACAACCAAGCTTAACAAAAACCTTATAGTATCGGCTCTTGTGGGTGGCGCCCTGAGCTTTTCTGCGGGAATTGCCAGCGCAGTTACGGTAGTTTTTACTCCCTTGGCTATCGCTGATCTTAACGGAATGACACCGACGGCAAACCCATCGCCGTCCAGCACGACACCTGTGTTTCTCGACAATGTCGCAGGCAACCAGTCTTCTGGCGGGACACTGGTCGCACGCACCCCTTGGGAAGGCTCGATCTGGGAAAATTCCGGAGCGTTCAGTTCTGTGCAAGCCGGTGGATCCGCAACGTTCACCTTCGCTGGGGAACAGGACGGTCTCAGCCTGATCTGGGGCTCTCCGGATGATTACAACGATCTGACGATTACTTTGACGGGCGGCGGCGCACCTGTCAGCATCAATGGTGCCGATGTACAAGGCCCCGTTGGGGAACTGGCATCTCTGGTTATCATCAAGGATGTATTGTTCTCAAGCGTACTTTTTGAATCGAGCACCAATGCCTTCGAATTCGCCAACCTGACGCCATCGCCTGTGCCACTGCCAGCCGGTGTGTTTCTGATGGGTACGGCGATTGCAGGATTTGGCGTCATGCGCCGTCGCAAGAAGAAATAGCCGACGCAACAACCCAATAAACCAATTCGAAAAGACCGCTTTCAAGCGGTCTTTTTTGTGCCCTGTCTACGCATCACGCACGGCCTGGAAACAACCCCGCAAACCAATTCATTGGGCTTTCACAAACCAAAGGGCGTATTTGGGTGCAGTACAGCAGTTGCATCTGAGTTGGCAGTCGTAACAATACCTTACGGCGATGCACCTCGGCGCGCAAATGCCGTCGCCATATTCTCTATCGCCGCGCGCCTCCAGGTGCCGATCTGGATCGAATGCCCACCAGATGTCTTGGACAAGTCCGCCAGCGTCATCTCATCGTGGATCGCTTCGAGCGCAACCTTGGCCTTGAACTCAGACGAATGGTTCCTTCGTTTCTTCATCCTGGATCACTTCTTTCGTCATGTGATCCACCTTAACAACGGGTCCGAAAATCCGCGACCACCTCTGCTGCCATTGGTCTGGCCCCTGCCGCGCATGCCGGCGTAGCGTGCTGAAACATAACCTGCGCGCCATCGCAGTCGGAAAAGCCTGCGCGCACAGAGCGGCTTTTCGAGGGGCTGGAGCTGCGCGGGCAGGCGGGCAGGATCACCCTTGCCGGGCCGCGCGTGGATGACGCCCTTGTGGCGGAGTTGCGCGACTGGCTGCTCAGCAGGTCCTGAACCATCCGCTGTGGTGATGTTTCGCGTGCGAAACAATGCCCCTGTCCGGCGCGCAATAGCGGATATGTGACGCATCCCCCGGCGCGTTGAAATCCGTGATTTCAGGCAGCGCCCCGGCGTCGGGTCTTTTCGAAAGTGCCATGGAGGTGGCTGGTCTGTCGGGGGGCAGCGACGGTGGCCTTATGCGGGCCCCGGCGGGCAAGGGCACAGTTGGCCATGCAAAACAGGGCAAACCCGGTGGTGCCGATCATGCCACCGGCAAGGTAGCCCACAACACTCAGCACCGGCCCGAACCCCGCAGAGGTGGCGAGTATCGCCCCGGCGATACTGCAAACCGTGCTGATCAGAACCAGAGCAATAACCAAGAAACGGGTATCCCCATACCGATGAAAAAGCAGATTTCAGTCCGCTATTATGGGGCAAAAGGCGTTAAAAAACGCTGAAAGGCTGCGTATGGATGTGGCCCCCTATCTATACTACTTTAGGTAGAGATACGTTTTGGGCAAACAGCGGGTACGCAGGGGCGGGATTTGGGCGGAAATCTTCTTGTCTCTGTGCCTGCCTGTCAACAATGGCGCGCTCGGCAGGTGGATTGATCGGCAAAGCGCGCCGATCAGTCGCTCTGTTGCGCCTTTGGCTGTCGCTCCCCAAGCAGCAGGGCGATCAGGGCCCCGGTCACATAGCCGCCCAGATGTGTCTGCCAGGCCAGCAACCCGTTTTCGATGATCAGCATTGCCACGTTCAGGACGGCCAGTGCCACTGTGATGGCGATGGCCTGACCGTATTTGCCGGTGCGGACATGGTCGAACATCACAAGGGCGCCGATCAGCCCGAACAGCGCCCCCGAAGCCCCCACCATCGGTGTGCTGGCACCCGCCATGACAGCAAAGACGATGCCGCCCCCAAGGACCGACCCGACCCAGAGCAGCAGAAACCCGAGCTGGCCCACCCGTGCGACCAGTCCCGGCCCGATCCAGAGCAGCAGGACCATATTGCCCAACAGGTGCAGCAGACCCGCATGCAGCAGCGCATAGCTCAGAAACATCGTCCAGGGCTGGGCGCCATAGTTGGGCTGCCAGTCCCGTACCAGCCCGGGCCAGAAGCCCGCGTATTGCAGCACCAGCGAGCGCCAGCGCACCGATCCGACCAGCCCGAGATCCGCGGCCGTCAGGATCAGTTCAAGCCCGCCGGTCACGATCAGCAGGACACCGATCACCGTGCCTGGCCACGCAATGGCCTGCCGGCGAGCAAGGAGTGGGGCAGGGCGCTTCATATCCCATGAGTGGCCGACCTCCACCGGGGCCGCAAGCAAATTGCGCCCTGGGAAATGGCCTAGCGCCAGGTGGTCAGATCGCGGCGCAGGGTGACGGACAGGCGGTTGTCGCGTGCCCGGACGCCGGCGGTGTTTTCGCTGACACGGTGTTGCAGTTCCATGTCCACTTGCCAGTCCGCCGTCAAACTGTGCTGCAGGCCGATGCCAAGGGTGCCCACGCTGCTGGGCGCACCGGCGCCGGTGGGGTTGGTCTCGCTGTAGGACAGGCTGGTGTTAAAGCTGGTGAGGGCGGTCAGTTGCCTGTCATAGGTCATCCTCAAAGAGGTGATTTCTTTTTCGTCATCATCCACCCCGGAGGCGATGCTGCGGCTGAAACTGGCCGCAACCGACCCGTTCGGCAGGGTCAGGGTCAGGTCAACAGAGCCGGTCGGAAACAGGTCTCCGTCAACGGCGCGGGTGACCCCGAGGGTTCCCCCAAACTCCCAGCGGGCGGTGCTGATGTTGCGCCCGGCGCTGAGGGAATAGCGGCTCCCTTCCTCCGTATTGGTCGCCCCGAACTGCAGCGAGGCGTTGCCGTTGCGCATATCATGGCGCAGGTCGCCTTCCAGTTCAAAGGTTTTGCGCACCCCTTCCGCCGTCCCGAAATCCTCGAAGGTCCGGTAGGTCAGCGACAGGTTCGCCTGTGTCACGGGGGTCAGATCAAGGCGAAAGCGTACACCCGCCCGAAACCGGTCCTGATCGGTGAGGGTCGTCGAAACAGTGTCGCTGTAGCTGAGCCCGGTAAAACCGGCAAACAGGGTGGTTCCGAACGGCGACCGGCGGCGCAGTTCCAGTTCGGTGTCCAGCACGATGCTGCGGCGGGCGCCTTCCTCGTTGACCAGTTGCGGGTCCGGAATGCCCAGCACGTCCTCGAGGCTGGTCGAGGAGACGTCGATTTCGCTGTAGCGCAGGTCAACCGACAGGGCGGCGTCGCGCGACTGGCGGGCGTATCGAAGCGCGATGTCCGGCTCGATCAGGCCGGTATCAAGGTTGTCGCTTTCGGCGCCCGTCACATGGCGCAGCCCGATCCCGCCGGAGATGTCCAGTTGCTGGATCGGGGTGGCAAAGGTGATGCCGAAATCAAGCCGCGAGAAATATTCAAAGGTGCTGCCCTGGCTGGTGGCATCCAGTCCGCGGTTGTCCTGGGCGATCACACCGGTGGACAGGCTCAGCCGAAAGGCAGGGGCGTCACCGTCCCGCTGGGCGGCCACGGCACCGGGCAGGACAGTGGCACATGCCAAGGCCGCCACACACAGACATGCAGGCCTTGAGAGCATCGTGATCCGGGTCACGGGCACCATGCGGCGCGCCTACTCGAACAGTCGGCGCGTGGGGACCAGAATGACGTCACCATTGTGCAGCCTGAGGGTGGCGTTTGTGCTCAGCCCCTGTTCCATCGCCTCGTAGTTTAGGGTGGTCACGTTCTCGAGGCCGGTCCTGTGATCTGTGCGGCGCAGTTGCACCCGCTTGGTGGCGGCAAAATTCGAAAACCCGCCCATGGCCGCAAAGGCCTGCAACAGGGTCGCACCGGGTTCCAGTTCGACACGGCCGGGGCTGTTGACTTCGCCCAGCACAAAGATGGTCATCAGTGTGGGTTCGACGGGCTCCCTTTCCGGGGCCACCTGTTCCAGCGCGACAAAGACGCTGGGGGGGGCGGCGAAATTCGGGGTTAGGTTGGCCACCAGCGTCGCCTGCACCGCGTTCACGGTCTTGCCGCGCACCAGGATGGTGCCGGCCAGCGGAAAGCTGATGCGCCCCCGCGGATCCACCAGAACAGAGCGGTTCAGGGCCTCGTCCTCGATCACCTCGATGCGCAGGACGTCACCGGGAGAAATCCTGTACCCTTGCGCCGCCGCCGCCATGGGCAGCAGCAGCAGAATGGACAGAAACCGGAAAAAGATACGTTTGGGCTGAGTCATGTCATCGCCTTCTTGGGTCGCACCGCATGTGGCCAACAACAGGTTGGGCCATCGTTTCGGGTGTCATACCACAGGGTGTCGACGGGCGGACAGGAATCTTGGCCCGCGCCTCACCGAGTTTCGCCACGATGCTGCGAATGGGCAACGCCTGGTCCCCGGCGACCGCCCTGTTTGGGCAGGTTCAGCCGTCCTGCAGCGTGGCCAGCGTATCGCGTGCGATATTCATCTGCGGCAGGGTGCTGTTGTCGCCTGCCAGCTCAACAGCGCGTGTCAGGGCCGCTATGGCCTCGTCTTTGCGCTCCAGCGCCACATAGGTCATGCCCAGATGGTATTGCACCAGCGGATTGTCCGGCAGGCCCGCGGCGGCGGGTTCCAGATAGGTCAGCGCCTCCTCATAGTTGCCCTGCCGGTAAGCGATCCAGCCATAGGTGTCCTGGAAGGGGGGAACGTCGGTGCCGCGCAGGCGGCGTGCCACGGCTGCGGCCCGTTCCAGGGTTTCCGCGTCATCGCGGAAGGCGCTGAGCAGGCTGGCGAGGTTGTTGGCGATGGTCACGTTGCTGGAATTGAGGGCATAGAGTTTTTCGTAGATCGCGATTGCGCCTTCGATGTCGCCGGCCTGTTCCAGATCCCCGGCTTCAAAGAGCAACAGGCGCGGGGCCTCGGGGTTGGCGGCCAGACCGGTCCGCAGGACCGCCCTGGCGGCGTCGGGTTTGCCGGTCCGGCGCAACTGCACGTAAAGCTGGTTGATTGCGTTCACCGCGTTCGGGTTTTCGTCCACGATGCTGCGCAATTCAGCCTCCGAGGCCGCCTCGTCGCCTTCGGACAGCAACAGGGCCGCATTCATCAGGCGCAGGTTGGGGTCCTGGGGGGCTTCGGCCAGCCGGGCATCAAGATAGGCACGCGCCGCGTCCAGCTTGCCTGCGCGCAGCTGTGTCTGCAGCACGGCAAAGACCGCATTGGGCGTGCCGGCCTCGTCTGCTTGCTGCTGGAGCAGGGCAAGGCCCTCGTCCAGACGATCCTGGTTGAGCAAGGTGGCCGTGCGCAGCGATTGCATCAATTCAGACGCACGGGGCTGGTCCTGCAGTTTCTCGAGATCCGCGATGATGCCGCGCACCACGCCGATGGCATTGTCAGCCAATGCCAGACGTGCGGACTGGGCCAGAATGTCCAGATTGCCGGGGTTTGCGTTGCGTGCATCCGCCAGAACCGAGCGGGCCGCCTGTTCGCGGCCCTGACGGATGAGGAAATCGGCATAAAGCAGCGATTCACGCGCAGCCGAACCGGACACCTCGACAGCCGTGGCAAGGCGCTCGCCCTGCAGCTGGGTGTTGCCGTTGCGCTCGTGTGCCGAAGCCAGCAGCAGGATGATGGATGTGTCGCGCGGGGCCTGATCCAGCGCGCGGCGCAGATCAATGATGGCGTCGCCGGGCTGGTCGCCGTCGATCAGCATCTGGGCGCGTAGTTTCAGCGCCGTGACGTTGGAGGCATCTTCGGTCAGGATATCTTCGACCAGGGCGCGCGCGCCCACCTGATTGCCCGTGGCCAGCAGCATCGTGGCCAGCGTGCCCTTGATCCGGCGGGTCTGATCGCCGGGTTCGGAAGCCTCGACAATGGCCGTCATGTCGGCGATGGCCGCGTCGCGCTTGCCGTCGTCAAAGTCGTATCCCGCCTGCAAAGCCTGATAGAAGGCACGGTTTTCGGTATTTTCCCTATTTGCGTCCGCCAGACGCTGCAATTCGGCACGGGCGGCGTCGCGCCCCTGTGTGCGTTCCAGCAACTGGATCACGGGCACAAAGCCTTCAGGGGGGGATGTGTCATCCCCGGCCAGATCGCGCAGGAAGCTTTCGGCACCGGCAAAGTCCTGGCGCTGGATGTAATAGGAGATCAGGGATTGCTGGACTTCGGTGTTTTCGGGGAACCGCGTGTACATCTGACGCAGAAGCTCACCGATCTCGTCCTGTTCGCCCAGGGCGCTCAGGGCCTGAATCTTGATGATGTAATAGGACAGGTCATCCGGCTTGTAGGCGATGGCCGCGTCGATATCGTCAAGCGCCCCGGCCGGGTTGTTTTGGGTAATGGCGTAGGCGATCAGCACCCGGCGGCTCAGGATGTCGTTGGGGTCTGCCTCGACAAGGGCGCGCGCCTCGATGGCAAGTTTGCCCTGGGCCTGGTCATCGCCGTCAACGCTGGCCTGACGGAAATCCAGAGAGACGCGCACGGCATCCGCCTTTTCGGCGAGCGGGTCCAGCTCAAGGGCGCGGCGGCCATGGCGTTCGGCCTCTTCCCATTGCTGTCCTGCAATGGCCATCTCGGCCAGGGCAAAGCGTGCATCGGGCAGTTCGGGATATTGTTCGACAAGGCGCAGGTACTGTCCGAACGCCCCCGACATGTCGCCCTTGGCGCGCAGAATCTCGGCCAGCTGGCGGCGCGCATCCTGATGTTCACCATTGTAGTCGAACACGTTGCGGAATTCGAGGGCGGCCCGCTCCGGATCTCCGGCGGCCAGCAACTCAAGGCCGGATTGATAGAATGTCTCGGCCTTTTCCTCGGGGCTTTCACAGGCCGCGAGGAAAAGCAGAGCAGAGACGGCGCCTAGGGTCAGAATACGTTTGAACATGAGAAACCTGTTACATGGCACGCGTGGTCAAAACAAAGGCAAAACGGTGCAAAGTTCACGTCTGCGTCAACAAAACGGATCAGGGGGCGGGGCTCAGCAGCCTGTGCCGCGCAGGACCACGCGCACTGTCGCCCACAGGGTCTTGACGTCCGTGAACAATGACACCTGTGCATTGTAGCGGGCATCATAGAATGCGCGTTCTGCAAAAGTGGTCTTGTGACGGTCCGAGATCTGCCAGAACCCGGTGATGCCGGGACGCAGTTTGTAATAGTCGCGGCCCGGATAGAGCGGCTGTTGCTCGACCATCATCGGACGCGGCCCGACAAGGCTCATATCTCCACGTAACACGTTGAAAATCTGGGGTAATTCGTCTATCGACGTCTTGCGCATGAAGCGCCCGACAGACGTCACGCGGGGGTCGTCGAGCAGCTTTTGATTGATCTCCCATTCGGCGCGCCTGTCGGGATTTGTCTTCAGGTAGGAGTGCAGCGCGCCTTCGGCGTCGCGCACCATGGAGCGCAGTTTCCACATGCGGAACACACGACCGTCCTTGCCGATGCGTTTCTGGGCGTAAAACGGATTGCCGCCATTCAGGGAGATAATCAGCGCGAGCGTCAGGATGATCGGGAGGATCACGGGGGCGCTCAGCACGATAAGGCTGACATCCATCACCCGTTTGAAAAAGTCGCGGTACAGACCGGTTTCGGGTGCGTCGGCACCAGCCGGTTCCTTGTGCAGGACATTTGCGGATTTCAGCGTGTCGGTCAAATATACATCGTGGGCAGTCATCAACAGATCCGTTCGCTTTGATTTCTGTGTCCGTCCTGCAGGTCCGCAGGATCGGCTGAGCTGGGCGACAGTCGGGCGATGCTTGAAAAGTAAACTGTTTGGTTCAATGGGCACTCGTCAGGTCACAGTCTTACGGCCAAAACCGTAATTAAAGTTAAATAGCAGATAAATTTTAGATACCAGAGATGGTGTGCAGTTTCTATGACGCTTTCGTGTCCGGCGTGAGGTTTACTTGCATTTAAGGATAATTTTTCAGCGAATTCATCCTTGGGTTGAAGCGCCGGTATTCGATTATGCAATAACTTTAGTCAATGGCCGCTAAAATATTGAAATTGTTCAGCCCGGTTGCCCTTTCCACGGCGGGTTCGGGATGCGTGGCCATGGCAGATTCGGGGTGTGGCGCCCTGCGAACCGTGCGATGAACCGTGCGATGAACCGTGCGATGAACCGTGCGATTCTGGGCGCAGGTTGTTGAAATAACAGGCAGGGGCTATAGGCGTGTGGTCGTGCGTCCTATATGTGTCAGTGTGCTTGGTGGCTGGGGTGCATCATCTGCGATGGTGTAAGAGTGTGTGAAATACAGGCAGCAGGTTTAATGAATACGCTTGAGATATATACCAACCACTTCCAGATGCGCGAGCGTCCGTTCACGCTGGTGCCGGACCCTGATTTCCTGTTCTGGAGCGCCGCCCATAAAAGGGCCTTTGCGGTCCTTGAATACGGTATCGTGACGCGCGCGCCCATCACCCTGATCACCGGTGAGGTGGGGGCGGGCAAGACCACGCTGGTACAGCATCTGCTGCAGTCGATCGAGGAAAGCGTGAGCATCGGTCTGGTGTCCAATGCGCAAGGCGACCGGGGCGAGTTGTTGCGCTGGGTGATGTCGGCCTTTGGCCAGAAGACCGAAGGGTCGACCGACTATGTCGATCTGTTTGCCCGCTTCCAGGCCTTTCTGATCGAACAATACGCGGCCGGAAGGCGCGCCATCGCGATCATTGACGAAGCCCAGAACATGAGCCGCGAGAACCTCGAAGAGCTGCGCATGTTCACCAATATCAATTCCAACAAGGACGAGCTGTTCCAGATCATTCTGGTGGGCCAGCCCGAGTTGCGCGACATCGTGATGCGCCCGGACCTGTCGCAGTTCGCCCAGCGTGTGTCGGCCCATTTCCATCTGGGGCCGATGGACAGCGACACCGTGCGCGCCTATATCCAGCACCGGCTGGTCAAGGCCGGGGGGCGGCACGACATCTTCGAGACGGAGGCCTGCGCCATGGTGCACAAACATTCAGGGGGCATTCCGCGTGTCGTGAACCAGCTGTCAGACCTGTGCATGGTCTATGCCTTTGCCAATGGCGATATGACGGTGACGGCTGACACTGTGCAGCAGGTGCTGGACGACGGTGTGTTCTTTGCTGGCAATCTGGCGGCAGCAGATGCGCCGCGGCTGGTCAGTCCGGTTACAGGGAAGCCCTGATGCTCGATCTGCCTTTCTATTTTGCGCTGTTTCTGCGCCGGCTGCCCTATTTCCTTATCTTCGTTGTCGCCGGCACGGCCATCGGCATCGCGCTGGCCCTGACCCTGCCGCCCAGTTACGAGGCCGAGGCCCGGCTGGTGGTCGAATCCGAACAGATCCCGGATGATTTGGCCGCCTCGACCGTGCGCACCGAAGCCAGCGAACAACTGGAGATCATCCAGCAGCGTATCCTGACCCGCGACACCCTTCTGGAGATGGCCAATCGCCTCAACATCTACGGGGGACGCGACCCCGAAGAGAGCCTGGGCCCGGATGAGATCGTGCGGGATCTACGTTCGCGTATCCGTATCCGCACAAGCGGGGGCAGGAGGGAGAGGGGCAGTGCCACGCTGGTCAATATCAGTTTCACGGCACCCTCATCCGTGCTGGCCGCGCAGGTCACCAACGAGGTTGTGACAGCGATGCTGGAAGAAAACGTGCGGATGCGCACAGGGGTGTCGGGGCAGACGCTTGAATTCTTCGAGCAGGAAGTGGATCGGCTGGATCAGGAACTGGCCCGCCGTGGCGGCCAGATCATCGCCTTTCAGGACGCCAACAGGGAGGCTTTGCCAGACAGTCTTGCATTCCGGCGTGGTCAGCTGGCCGCCGCACAGGAACGTCTGTTGCAATTGACCCGCGAGGAAGCCGCCCTGAATGACCGCCGGGCCGGGCTTGTATCCCTTTTCGAAGCCACAGGCAGCCTGAACGGGCTGACACAGCAGGAGACGGTGGCGCTCAGCCCGTCCGAGGCCAGGTTGCGCCAGTTGCGTGAACGGTATTCCTCTTCTGTCGCGGTGCTGTCCCTGGACAACCCGCGCAACCGGGTTCTCAAACAGCAGATCGATGCGCTTGAGAAAATCGTCGCCGAAGAACAGCAGGCCCTGCTGGAAACCGCCTCCGGCGGCACGGTCGAAACCGAAAACGGCGCGCCGCTGACCATGTTCGACATCCAGGTGGCGGATCTGGACAACCAGCTTGAATTCCTGGCCAACCGGCGCACGGAAATTGAAGCGGAGATGCAAGCGCTGCAACAAAGCATTGATGCCACACCTGCCAACACGATCACGCTGAACACGCTGGAACGCGATTATGACGCGACGCGGATGCAATACGATCAGGCGGTCATCAACCGCGGGCGCGCCGAAACCGGCGACATCATCGAGGCCCTGTCCAAGGGCGAACGTATTTCGGTGATCGAACAGGCCGTGCCTCCGGCCGAACCCACCAGCCCGGATCGCCCCAAGCTGGCCATTGCCGGAATGGGGGGCGGGATCCTGCTCGGGTTTGGGTTCATCTCCCTGCTGGAACTGTTGAACACATCCATCCGCCGTCCGCAGGACATCATGCAAAAGCTTGAGATCACGCCATTTGGCGCCTTGCCCTTTATCCGCACGCGCCGGGATCGTATTCGCCGCCGCCTGTTGCTGGGGCTGATCCTGTTGAGCGTTGCAGGGGTGATCGTGGGCGGTCTCTGGGCGATCAACGCCTATGTGATGCCGCTTGATCTGCTGCTTAAGAAGATCACGGACCGGTTACCATCTTCGGTGACGGACCTGCTAGGCTAACCCGAAGGAGCCAGAGCAACGCCCATGGAAAAAATTCAGTCAGCCATCGCCAAGGCACGTGCGCAGCGTGACGATCAGGCCCGGTCCCATGCTCCGGCGGCACAGCACGCGCCCGCGCAGGCCCCCGAGGGCGCGCCGCATAGCACCCCGAACAGCAGCGACGCCGCATGGGATGCCCTGCCCTCGGCGGATGTGTCCTTGCGCCGTCTGCGCGCACAGCGCATCGTCACGCTGGACCGCAACCGCGAGGCGGCGGAATTCGACAAGCTGCGCACCCGGATGCTGCAGCAGATGCAGGCCAATAACTGGCGTCGTGTCGCGATCACCTCGCCCGGGCCCAGCAGCGGCAAAAGCACCATCGTGCTCAATCTCGGGTTCAGCCTGTCACGCCAAAGCCGCAGCCGGACCCTCATCTGCGAGACGGATCTGCGCAGACCGTCGCTGAAGAAAATCTGCGGCCTCAAGACAGAGCGCGATTTCATCGAGGTGGTGAATGGCAATGCGCCCTTTGCCGATCACGGGCTGCGCCTGCGCCCGAACCTGGCCATCGGGGTGGCACAAGGCCCGGTGATGATGCCGGCCGAGCTGTTGCAGGACGCCAAGCTGGGCCTGACCCTGAATGACATCGAGGCGACATATGATCCGACGGTGATGATGTTCGACATGCCGCCCTTTCAGATCAGCGATGACATGATGGCCTTTGCCGACAAGGTGGACTGCGTGATGATCGTGGCGGCCGCCGAACGCACCAAGATGCCTGAACTGGACGCCTGCGAACGCGAGATCGCCAATGTGACCAACGTGCTGGGCATTGTGCTGAACAAATGCCGCTACGCGAACTCTGAAACGTCTTACGAGTATTACGGATAAAGCATCACGGATCTGGAACGGGAAAGAAGCCGACACAACACAACCCCATATCTTTCGGCGTGACAATGCCAGATGTGGAGGGACAGCTCTGGTTTCTCGGAACGGTATGCCGGGTGCCGACAGGCCTATTCAGGAATGAACCGGGGCAGGACGTCATTTATCTCCAAAAAGACGTTTTTGAGGCGCGCCTCGGCCTGCTTTTCGGTCTCGTCGGGGCCGATCACTGTCAGCAGGCGCACCAGCGCACCATCCGTGCGGCCCTTGGTGACGCCGTTCCAGAACAGCCAGAACTTTGCCTCATAATCCCAGGCGATGTAGCGGCCCTGCTGTTCGAACCAGTAATATCCGATCATCCGGGTCCGGCCCTTCTGGATGACCGCGCGGTTCAGCCTGAAAGGCGCGTCCAGGCCGACTTCGGGGGCGATATCGACCCGCTCCAGCCAGGCGATTTCCCAGCCCCCCCCGGGCAGGCAAACCTCGGGAGAGTGGGTGCCGCCGTCGCTCTGGTCGTCATACCAGGCCGCAAACAGGCCCACGGGAAATTCTTCGCTGGGGTTGGTCAGCTGGACGGAGTGATAGTCATCCGCCCCCAGGACCACCTCGACGCTTTCTTCCAGCGGGATGTTCTCGGAGGACTGCCATTCCCCCAGCGTGCGCGGGAAGATTGCAAAGGGATCGCGCGGTATATCGACGGCCGTCACGGTCGGACGGACCTGCCAGGCGACGGCGGCCGCGGCCACGATCAGGGCGGCGGCAATCATCGGGCGCGAGGCCTGCACAAGGCGGATACGCCCCAGCTGCGGCAGCAGACCGGAGGTGTCGAGATCCAGCGCTTCCGGCAGGGATGTGTGGGTGCCCTGCAGTTTCATCATGATCCAGGCCAGCATGAACAGCAGGACGATGCAGATGAGGAAGATCACCCAGCCTTCGAAGAAATGGGTGAACCCTTCGAGGTATTCCACACCCCAGTTGTTCGCGATCCAGCCCGCAAGGGCGATGCGGGCCGAGTTCATCACCACGGTGATCGGGGCGGCGGCCAGCAGCAGCACGGCCTTGTGCCACATCGGGCCGCGATAGAGGACCGCGAAGATATAGGAGAACGACAGGATCGGGAACAGGTAGCGCAGGCCCGAGCAGGCCTCGGCCACTTGCAGTTGCAGCACACCCAGGTCGATGATGTTGCCCTCAAGATAGACGGGCACGTTGATGACCTGCAGCATCCACACACCCAGTTCGGAGGACACCATCTGCAGCCATGTGGACAGTTTGTAATAGAACACGCCGGGCAGGGGCAGCATGTAGACAAGGTGCAGGACGCCGGGCCAGAAATGCCTGCCGGTTTTCCAGCCGAACGAGATCAGCAGCATCGCCCCGACCCACAGGATCAGCGCATAGGCCACGATGTCGTCGATATTGCTGAGTTTGCCCAGCAGGCCGAAGAACACCGCAAAGATCAGCAGGTACACACCGGGCATGCGGTCGTCGATGGTGCCGTAATTGGGCGGATATGCCTTGAGCTGGCGCAGGAACAGGAACGCCGACAGGACCGGGATCAGCGGTCCGTGGCTGTATTCGGGCAGCTGCCAGGCCACGAGCAGCGCACTGATGCCTTCCTGAAAGAAGATGCCCGAGGCGATCATCGCGATCACCAGCCAGAGAATGCCGGGATTAAGGAAGGCCGAAGCAGTGCGATTTTCATAGCTGAAATAGGTCATGGACAGGGGTAACCCTTACAAAGGCATAGCAATATTAAAACAGTTCAAACGTTTATATACCGGCAAATATGGCAAAGACAGGGAAATCATACGCATCGGAGATGACATTTCTGTAAGGTCTGGCGAGCAGCCGGGCGCTGCATGCGCCCTTTTGCAGATCGTATGAAAGTCATTTTCCAAAACATGGCTCCACCCGTGCTTCAGAGCGCATGCAGCGCCCAACTGGCCTTGGTGGAGCAAGTGGCATACCTGTCGGTGCACTCAAGAGGATGAATATATGATGGTTGCCGCTCACTTTGATCGACAAAAAGACTTAATAGCGTCCGGACGCGCTCGCGTCGGGGTGATCGGTCTGGGGTATGTTGGGTTGCCGTTGGCCGTCACAGCAGCAAAGGCAGGGTTTCGTGTCACCGGGTTCGATATTGATGTCAGTAAGATCGCTGAGCTTGATGCGGGGCGCAGCTATATCGACGCGGTCAGCGGCGATGATTTGATCGCGATTGCAGACCGGTTTGACTGGACCACTGATTTTGCTGTGTTGGCCGATGCCGACGTTATCGTTATCTGTGTGCCGACTCCGCTGACGCGTCAGCGCGAACCGGATCTTTCCTTTGTCGATAAAACGGCCCGTATCATTGCCAAACACTTGAAGCCTGGCGCCCTGGTTGTATTGGAATCCACCACATGGCCCGGAACCACACGTGAGGTGCTGACGCCGGCCCTTGAAATCAGCGGCCTGAAGAGTGGCGTGGATTTTTTTGTCGGATTTTCGCCCGAGCGGGAAGATCCCGGCAACACAAGATATGCCACCAAGACCATTCCTAAGGTTTTTGCCGGAGATGGTGACCGGGCAGGTATTCTGATGGAGGCGTTTTACAGCGCTGTTGTCGACGAGACAGTGCGCGTTTCTGACACGGCAACCGCAGAAGCCGTCAAGATCACCGAAAACGTGTTTCGCGCCGTCAATATTGCGCTCGTCAATGAGCTCAAGCTTATCTATGACGCCATGGGTATCGATGTCTGGGAAGTGGTGCAGGCGGCGGCAACCAAACCATTCGGGTATATGCCATTTTACCCCGGTCCCGGCCTTGGTGGGCACTGTATTCCGATCGACCCCTTTTACCTCACATGGCGAGCACGTGAATTTGATGTGCCTACGCGCTTTATTGAACTGGCAGGCGAGATAAACACTGCCATGCCCCGTCATGTGATCGATCGGTTGCGCGCCGTGCTGGACGTGGCCACAGGGCGTGGCCTGAACGGGGCCGACATTCTGCTGGTGGGAGTGGCGTACAAGAAAAACGTCTCTGATATGCGGGAAAGTCCAGCAATGCGATTGATGCAACTGCTCGAAGAAGCGGGAGCCCGCGTGCAGTTTCTGGACCCCCATGTGCCGGAAATTCCACCAATGCGGGAATATGGGCAGTTCAAGGCGCGCCGGGCCATCGCGCCGGAAGCTGTGTCAGAGGCGGGCTTTGATGCGGTGCTGATTGCAACCGATCACGACGCGACTGATTATGGCGCCTTACTGGCTCTGGGATGTCCGGTGGTGGACACACGCAATGCGATCGAGGGTCGAGGTCTTTTGATGCAGTATGTGACCAAAGCTTGACCCGTTTGTAGACAGGACTCGATGTCATGACCGCAACGCGAGCAGGCATCGCAGACGCTGGAGGGCAGCGTGGACCAGACAATGATCATGAGGCCGGAATTATTTGAGGTCGAGCATAAATTATACATAACTATGATTACGAGGCGATTTTATGTAGCCGGGTGGATTCACAAATGAAGTGCAAATTCTGTACGAATACAGAGAGTTGCATGGAGTATGAAGAATGGGAAGCCACTACTGTCACCTAAAGCTGGACGAACGACGCAAGCTTGCAAAGTGGCTTGAA
>Ga0316205_10002058_pt1 | contig 22292 bp, 21 predicted proteins | sample 3monthpyrite_MG_FD_204941 | JGI IMG/M metagenome (GOLD analysis project Ga0316205, IMG submission 204941) | Microbial mat bacterial communities from mineral coupon in-situ incubated in ocean water Damariscotta River, Maine, United States -... | ecosystem: Environmental > Aquatic > Marine >... | reverse complement strand
AGACAAGAAGAGCTGCATGATAAAGATGGCCGCCTTTGGGTCAATGACTCCAAGGCCACGAATCTTGATGCGACTATACAGGCGCTTTTGACTTACAAAGAAAGTCCGCTCTCACTGATCTTGGGCGGAGACGACAAGGGTGTCGATCTTCGACCCCTCTTTGAACTGCTCAAGGAACTCGATGTGATCGTCTATGCTATCGGAAAGAATGAGCCTACCCTCATGGAGCTCTCAAAAGAGTTTTCGCTTCACGCCACAGGATGTAAAACACTCGAACTTGCCTGCGAAAAGATCAGGTCCGAAAAAGACAATAAACGCACCGTTTTACTCTCTCCGGCAGCCGCAAGTCTCGACCAGTTCAGTTCATATGGGCAAAGAGGTGATGAATTCAAAAAATTCGCCTTACTTTAAGCTTAGAATAACGACCCTTAGGTTATTATTTCGGCCTCTTAAATATTTGATATGCCTCGTTAGCTCAGTCGGTAGAGCAAATGACTGAAAATCATTGTGTCCTTGGTTCGATTCCGAGACGAGGCACCATCTCAATTATTTAAGAATCTTATCGTTACAAAACCCCCGTGCCTCGTTAGCTCAGTCGGTAGAGCAAATGACTGAAAATCATTGTGTCCTTGGTTCGATTCCGAGACGAGGCACCACTTTTAATTTCCCTTATTCCTTTACTCTTTGTTGTCAACTCACTCACATACAGATGTATGCTTCGTCAGCTTCCGCCGCGATTACAGAAATAATGAAAATCAAAAGCAAGCTTTTTTTCTTACTTGATACCTAAACATTATGTGAGATAGCGAAAAAAAAGACCGATATTAGAACGAAGTGTTCAGATATCGAAGACTTTCGACTCAATCACACACTGTATATAGTTACAAATTCACTCTTTTTCTTAAAAAATAGACTAAATCTGTCAATTCAGCATATTTCATCCTCTAAAATGTATATTTTTTATGATGTAATATCGTGATATTAAGTCAATAGCATACATAATGTTTAGATATTAAATTGTTAGGAGACAAAATGAAATATATAAATTTAATAACTACTATCTTAATTGTTTTAGTCACAAGTGGATGCGGAGGAGCAAGTAGTTCTATTGAGCCTGCGAAAACAATTACTTATGCAGAGCAAGGTAATGCAAATGCACAAAATAATTTGGGAAGTATGTATCAATATGGCGATGGAGTTCCACAAGATTATAAAAAATCGGTAATGTGGTATGAAAAGTCAGCTTCTCAAGGTTTACCAATGGCAAAAGTAAACCTTGGTTATATGTATGATGGTGGACTTGGAGTTAAGCAAGATAAGAAAAAAGCTGTTTCTCTTTATCAAGAAGCTGCCAATTTAAATGAGCCAAGAGGTATGATAAATCTTGCTGAGATGTATCGAACAGGCGATAATATTGAACAATCAAATTTAAAAGCTTTTATGTGGTTAGATATAGCTCGTTTTTATACTCAAAACACAAAAGACATGCAAGCTAAATGGGCAGCACGAGGTGCATTAGATAAAGTTAAAGAAGAAATGTCTATAAAAGAAATCAATGAAGGTGAAAAACTTTCAAGAGATTGGATAAACAAGAAAAGAATGTAAGTGTTTACGGGGTAGCTGTACAGCTCTCTCCTAACAAGCACTTGGAGAGAAATATGAGACCCGCAAGCGGTTCTCATATTTCTCAAGACAAACGTTATTTCGGATGTTTGACCTTGCCGTTGTAAAAGACCTTGCACTGTCCGCTTACTACCATGTCTTTTCCTGCTGATAGTACGTTATAGCCTTTTGTCAGAGTGTCGCTGATCAAGGTTACATTGGAGTCTTGTCTCAGGGCTTTTTTCCAGATGAAATCGGCTCCGGAGTCGATGATGCCTGTGCCTGCTTTGAGTATCTTTCCACCTGTGTTCAGTACTTCTGAAGGGACGTTTCCTAAGACCGTTACAGCAGCTCCTCTTGTGTGAACCAGTTTTGGCGAAGAAATGTTTCCTTTTAGTCTTTGTCTTAGCACTGCACATCCTCTGTTGTCTATGATGGCTATCTCGCACTCTTTTATCTCGCCGTCATGTTTCAGCTGTGTATTGGCCGCGAAACGGAAGTTCTTGGTCGCAAGTGCAAGGTCTTTTGAGACTATCAAGTCGGGTGTTATATCCAGATGTACTTCGAGCTGATCTATCGTGGTCACCAGATCAGAGTCTCCACTTCTGATCCAACGCTTGTTAAATATACTGTTCCCCATCGCAAAGATATTAAGCCCCAGAACATCCTGATACTCTTGTATCGTCTTATCCAGATCTATCCCCGGGAACGCGAGATTTCTTGCACTCACGTTTACCTGGCCTGATCTGTTCAGAAGGTTATAATCTGCATCGGCATCCATAAAGCCTTTTTTCGAGATCGCACCTTTTTCTCTTAACAGCCGGCCGAGATTGACAGTTGAGATATGATCCAGTCTTACCTGCAGATCCTTGTCCTCCAGGCTCAGATCCATACTTCCGCCAAGAGAGTCTGAGTTCAAGTACACATAGGGTTTGTCATTTTCATACCTTGCCTTGCCTTTCAAAGAAAAAGGTCCATACAGTTTTTGTCCGCTGATCTTGTTATAGACGCCAAGTTCTTTGATATCCAGTTTTATCTCTGTATGTAAGCGCTGATCTTTATAGGTAAGTTTGTTTAGCCTTAGTCTATCCTCTTTATGGCTGACGTAGAGATCGGCTTTGATATCGTCTTGCAGGCTTGCCTTGGAAACAACAAGAAAATCCAGTCCGTCTTTTTTAAGCCTCCATGGAAGGGAAAGGTATAAACTTTTATCTTCAAAGCCGAACCGAATCTCTCCTGTTTGCGTATCCAGGTATCTGTTGCTGATCTTTGGCCAGAGTACAAACTCTTTGGTAGTGACCCTGGCCTTGATATCACAGGAGATATTTTCATCCATGCCCGTCTCGTCTTTATTCAGGCTCAGTCTCTGAGCACTTAGGCCTAAGTCTATGGCGTCCAGACTGCCCTGAGCCTTCAGATCGAAACTTCCACTGGCATACGGGGCTTGATGAAGATTCTCCAAGAGGACTTTAAGATCAATGGCGGAAGCCTTTGCTGTGATTTTTGTACCCTGTAGCGATGCCTCAAAGGTTCCGCCGAGGTCCTGCGTCTTTATCTTTGCCGCAAACGCCTCATCATAGGAGAAACTTCCCTCAAGACGCAGTCTGTTTTTCAGACCGGAGAGTCCTGACTCAATAGCGGCCGTATAAGTTCCGTCCAATCTGCCCTGCACATAGCCCACATCCAAAATTGACAGTCTCATCTCCGATGAAGTCGCATTCAGTTCTAGTCTGCTCTGTTCTTTGGAATATAAGGCCTTGCCCTTTACTAAGATATCCTGTGAAGTATAAGGTGTCGTGACATTTACATCAAGATCGAGTTTGCTGAGATCTGCAAGATGAATCGTCGATGTCTCAATATTCCCATATGGTGTTTCCAGATGAGCTTGGGTGACAAGTCTGTTTAGCGGGCCTTTTGTTTCTATCTCGATATTCTTTATCTCTTCCCCAGCTACAGTAAGCTTTTTCGTACTGAGACTCGCATCAATATCGTTATTCTCAAACTGTCCTATGCTATCAAATGTGGTATTTATCTTCTCATCTATACTTAAAAGGTACAAGACTTTGGCAAGCTCGATCTCCTTTGCCTTCCACATGAGTATACCTTCTTCGAATGTCAGTTCGAGGTCTCCGCCTAGACTCTGCGTCATCGCATTGCCTTTAAATGATCCAGCCGTATACTCCAGTCTCGCCTTAGCCAAAACGTCACCTTGAAGCTTGAGGTCAAAAGCTTCTAACAGATATTTATTCTTTTCAAGCGCTATCAGATCGATATCAAGCATAGCACTTGCTTCTGTGCTGTTAATATCATAACTAATATCTTTTATCTCTATGCGGGAGTCATCTATGCTTGCATCCGCCTTGGCCAAGATCATAGAATGTTTATGTTCGCCCTCTAGGTTAACGATCAGTTCCCTGTTACTGCCTCTGGCAATCAGGTCCAGTTTACCGTCAAATCGGCTTGTATTTTGATCATAATGAAACCAAACACCCTTGTAATCTATACCTTTTGCATCAAAGGTTGTCCAGGCATAGATGTCCCCTTCTGCCTTGCTGATCTGAAGTTGGATATTTCTGAGATCTTCTTTTTGTACCATCAAGGTCTCAGAGTTCAAGCTGATCGTCGAGTCTTGGTTGGTATGAAACTCTATCTCGCCGTTGAGCAGTCCTGAGACATCAACTAAAAGATTGTTTTCATCTTTAAGCTGCTTAAGATCAAGATGAAAGATGTTTGCCAAGACTTCCCACTCAGCCTTGTCTTCATTCACTTCAATAAGAGCATTTGCACCCAAGGCATTGAGTTCAGCCTTGATCTTAAAACCATCTGTGTAATCTATCTTTCCCTGAAGTTTAGAAAAACCTTTTACAGGATGATACACCGCGAAGGCATCTGCATTGCCCTCATAGTTTATGCCAGCTTCGAAGGGAAATAAAGAATTTATCTTTATAAAGGCGAGGTTTTTTTCATCTTTGACAGTGGCTTGAAGTTCGCGTTCAAACAAGGCTAAGTCTGTCACTTTCACTTCGGTTTCAAGGAGTGAAGAGAGATAGGTATTGAGGGTATAGACCGTAAGAGGTTTAAAAAGGAGTAGAGCAAGAAGAGCAAACAGAGAAAAATAAAGAAGTGACTTTCTCATGTTCAAGATATCTAAAACTTATAGATGACGTTCTTTTGACCCGGCTGTTCGATCTGGATCGCTTTGCTGAAACCATAGACCACTTCTCCAGTCTTCTTAAGCTGTATTTTTACAATCTCTTTTTGTTTACCGGTATAGTCAAGTACCTCGATCTCTGTCTTTTTATCGATGACCTTGCAGTCATGACTCATCAGCCAGAGTTCCATATCAAAGCCGTTTTTTTGGTCCTTGTTTGCTTCCCGATGCTCTCTCAACTGCGACATTGTCTCGGCAGAACTACATACTGCCGCAGTCTCTTTGACTCGATCGGCAAAAAGGTCCATCCCAAAAAAGACCATTATTATTAAAAAATATCTCATCATTTCCCCTAAATTTAGTTAAAAAAGAGGATTATACCATGTTAAAAATGATAGTTCATGAAGAAGAGCATTCCTTCTTCCTGCTGGGAGAATGTTTTGAATGCAGTAGGATCAAGCAAAGCAGTGATCTGATCGACCGGCTGCATATATCCAATTCCTACGTCTGTATTCGAGTCCTTGCTTTGATGCATAAGACCGATCGAATAGGCATTATCAACTTCGAAGTTCTGCATATTCGTTTTTGCAGCATACACACTCACACTGTTGTTAATTTGAATGCTCGAATACTCAAACAACTCTTTTGTATCGACTTTCTTCTCAGATGCAAAAAGAAACAGTGGCAGTAAACATAGCAAAAATATCTTTTTATAATACATATGAACCCCTTAACTCTGTATGTAATATACTCCTTAAAAATGTGAATATCATGTTGATCACTTACAGCATTTCTACATGCGTCTATCAGAATTCCTGATTTCCCTATTTTTAGCTACTATCACCTAGTTTTTATAGAACTTATGCTATTTTTTCATCACTATATTAATCTGGAGATTTTTTGAAACAAGCACTGAAACGCTATTTTCCTTATATGAAAAGCTATGCATTTTATTATTTTTTAGTCTTCATCGGTATCTTGATGACTGTTTCAGCCACTTTGGCAACGGCACAGATAGTTCAGCCGATGATGGATGAGATGTTCATCGCCAAAGATGAGCAGATGCTTACATTTATTCCTCTGGCTTTTATCGCAATCTTCTTTGTTAAATCCATCGGACGCTATATCCAAAGTGTTTATATGAATCATATCGGCCTGCACATCGTCTCGCGGCTCCGTGAGACTCTACTTGAAAAGATGCTGTATATGGATATGAAATTTCTTTTTTCAAACCGAAGCGGTGATCTTATCTCACGTATTACCAACGATATCAACAGAGTACAGTACTTTGTCTCAAACATGTTTCCCGAACTTATCCGCGAGAGTATCACATCCGTAGGATTAGTAGGATATATAATCTGGCTCAACCCGATGCTTGCCTTTTATTCTCTTGTTGCCATGCCTTTGGCTGTGTATCCTTTGATACTCATAGCAAAACGGCTCAAGCGTCTCTCCCACCGTTCTCAGGAGAAGAATGCGGATGTCGTCACACGACTGACAGAAGTCTTCAACAACAATGAAGTTATCAAAGCGAATTCTACCGAAGCATTTGAACTTCAACGCTTCCATGATGAGAACTGGCGCTTCTTCAAGCTGAATATGAAAGGTGTCTATACCAACGAGCTTGTCTCACCTTTGATGGAGATATTCGGATCTCTCGGTCTGGCTTTTGTCATCTATATGGGTGGAAGAGATGTTTTTGACGGCAAGATGAGTCCTGGTGAGTTCTTAGCCTTTTTTACAGCGGTAGGTCTGACTTTTCAGCCATTAAGAAGGATCGGGTCGATCTATGGAAAGATACAAGACTCTGTTGCTGCAACAGAGCGTATATTTGCCATAGTCGATATGGAATTTGAAGTGATTGACGGGACAGATAAATTGAACGAAGATATTAGCTCTATTTCTTTTAAAGACGTATCACTCTCCTACAACAAGAAAAAAGCGCTTTCTAACATCGACCTTGAAGTCAAAAGCGGACAGAATATCGCACTTGTAGGTGACAGTGGCGGTGGAAAAAGTTCTCTTATCAACCTCCTCTTGCGATTTTATGATATCAATGAGGGGGAACTGCTTATCAACAGTAAAGGCATTGATACGTATGAACAAGAATCCTTACGACGTCATATCTCTGTTGTTTCCCAGCGTGTCTATATCTTTCAAGACACTCTGGCTGCCAATGTTGCTTACGGACAGGAAATCGATGAAGAACGTGTCAATAAAGCACTTGAACTTGCCGATGCCAAAGAGTTTGTCTCGACACTGCCTGAAGGTATTCATACCCACATGGATGAAGCCGGGACAAACCTCTCCGGTGGACAGCGTCAGCGTATTGCTATAGCAAGAGCCATCTACAAACATGCTTCATTGCTCATCTTTGACGAGGCGACCAGTGCTCTGGATAACGAGAGTGAAAAACGTATCCAAGAAGCCATAGCCAACTACACAAAAGACAAGATCACCTTCACCATAGCACATCGTCTCAGTACGATTGAGCATGCTGATCTGATCCTGGTCTTTCAAGAAGGAAAGATCGTCGCCAGAGGAACCCATAAGGAACTTTTAGAAACATCAACTGAATACCAAAGACTAGCCGGAGTAATGGAATAAATGCAGAAACTTGACAATATAAAATCTGTTATCATAATCCGATCAGGTGCACTTGGAGACACTGTTTACTCATCTGTCGTTTTGGATGCCTTGGTACAGCAGTACGGTAAAGACATTAAAATAGATTGGATAGGTGCCCCTTCTATACAATCCTTATTTAAATATGACAAAAGAGTAAATAATACATTTATTATCAAGCACAGAAAATTTCCAATATGGCTAAGTAAAGAAAAAAGAAAAATCATCTCCTACTCTAAAGCCTATCCTTATGATCTTTTAATCAATCTCGAATCTGATGGACCAACTTTCAATCCACTGGCTGTGGCCATAAATGCGACACACAAGGTCGGGTATCCTTTCACTAAACCTTCTCCTAAAAAGAATGATAGACATATGGTCGAACATATCCGTGCACATTTTTCGGCGATCATCGATGAGAATATTATCGATAGCACCTATCCAAAGCTTTTTGGAGAAGAGTTCGGCAATGTGAAAGAAAAGTATTCCCTCCCGGAACAATACATAATCATCAATCCAAGCAACTCGCACACCAACCGAAACAAAATCAATTATCGTGCCTGGCCTGCGGAAAAATGGAAAGAACTGATAACTAGATTGGGGCAGAAAGAAAACCTTATCCTTATCGGTAATAAAGGTGAAGAAAAGTATTTTGACCTTCTCAAGCCCTATCCGGAAAAGGTAATCGATCTAAGTGGAAAAACTGACCTGACTGAGCTTATCTCTATCATGTCACAAGCGAAGGCATTAATCACAACCGATACCGGTCCTGCACATGTAGCATCCGCCACAGGCACACCTGTTTATTGCCTGATTGGACCGACAGATCCTACTTTGACAGGGCCGTATAAAACACCTGATAATGAGATCCATATTATCAGTAAAAACATAGAATGTTCACCTTGTTATTTTCTTCCGCACATTAAGACATGCCGAGACAATATCTGTATGAAAGAGATCACTGTTGAAGATGTCTTCAACTCACTCGAGAACAATGAATAAACCATTCTTTAATTAAAAGAGACTAGAATTACACACTATAAAGGCAATACATGAAAAAAAGAATCTTGGTTACCGGTGGAGCCGGTTTTGTAGGAAGCCACTTATGTGAGCGACTGGCACAAAATAGCGACAATGATGTCTACTCCCTAGACAACTACTTTACCGGAAGCGAAGACAATCACGTTGAGAATGTCACCTACATCAAAGGCAGTACCAAAGACATCGCGACGCTTGTCACTTTTAATCCGGATATGGTCTATCACCTTGGTGAATACTCCCGAGTAGAACAGAGTTTTGACGATATCGAAAAAGTCTGGGAATACAATAAAGACGGTATATTCGCTGTTTTGGAGTTTGTCCGTAAAGCTGGATGTAAGATCTTATATGCCGGAAGCTCGACAAAGTTTGGTGACGGTGGTCTGGGAAGAAGTGCCAGCCCGTATGCCTGGACGAAAGCGACAAATACAGAACTTGTCATGAACTACGGAAGCTGGTTCAACGTACCTTATGCCATCACCTACTTTTATAATGTCTATGGTCCAAGAGAGATCCAAACCGGCAAATACGCGACCCTTATCGCCCTGTTTAAAGAAAAGATGAAAAACAAAGAAATCTTGACCATTGTCAGTCCAGGAACACAAAAGCGTAACTTCACGCACATCGATGACATTATCGACGGTCTTGTCCTTGTCGGCGAAGAGGGTTATGGGGATGAATTTGGTATCGGTAGCGGTGAAGCATTCAGTATCCTAGAAGTCGCGCAGATGTATGGCGGAAAGATCGAGATGCTGCCGGAGCGAAAAGGAAATCGGATGACTGCTGATGTTGTCAGTGCAAAGACAGAGGCACTTGGCTGGAGCCCTAAAAGAAAACTGGCTGACTACATCGAAGCATTAAAAGCCAATAACTTTCAATGACCAAAGCACCGACGGCCGTCATCTGCCTCTCACCTTATTCAGGTGGCATGGAAATTGACAGTATTAAGATGGCAAAAAAGCTTGCCCCCTACTCCAAGACGATATTGATCGCTAAAAAAGATCACTTTATCGCCAACGAAGTCAGCAAAGAAAGCAATGCCTTTGCATTAGAGACTGTCCAGTTCAAAAGCAACCTTGGTCCCACTCTCATCTTCGGTATTCGTAAACTTATCAAAAAACACAAAATCAAAAATGTCATCTTCTTTGGTGCCTCCGAACTAAAGTCTCTCTATTTCTCTTTTTTAGGTCTGGATATCAATCTGATCATCCGTCACGGAACAACAAAATCACGACCAAAGAAGGACTGGTTCCACCGTCTCATCTATTCGAATGTCAACTATCATATCGCAATTTGCGAACATCTAGCCAATAATGTGAGATATATTATCCCTTTTGGGAAGAAGACTGAATTGAAAGTGATTTATTCTTCTATCTCACTTTCTGAAGAACCCAATCCAAGAATTTATCGAAGTCCAATTCAAATACTAAATGTCAGCAGAATTGCGAAAGGCAAAGGTCATGAGGACATAATTAAATCGTGTGAAATTCTCTATAAGAATGACGTTGATTTCATTTTGACCTTGGTTGGTGATGGAGAACAAGTATACCTTGATTCTATTAAAAAACTGGCTTCTACAATGTCCTATGCAGATAAGATCATCTTTACAGGTCGAAGTAACAACATCCCATCATTTTTAAATGCTAACGATATTTTTCTTTTTCCAAGTGCAGGAGAAGGACTTAGCAATGCTTTTATAGAAGCACTTAGCTATGGCTTAGTCTGTTTAGCATACAATAATACTTCATTTCCTGAGTTGAAAAAGATGGGGTTTCATTGTATCCTGTCCAATGATAATTCACTAGAGGATCTTAAAAAACACTTATTATTTTCTAGTAAAAATATTCAAAGGGAAAAAGAAAATAGTATCAAGAATATCCAACTTACGAAAAAAGTATTTGCGATTGACAAAGAAATAGAGGAATACATAACAATAATACAATGAGGAATACTAAATGTTTGATTATATAATCGTAGGAGCAGGATTTGCAGGCAGTGTTATAGCCAATAAAATTGCTACTAAACTCGACAAAAAGGTTTTACTTGTTGAAAAACGAGATCATATCGGAGGAAATTGTTATGACTATATGAATGAACATGGAATCTTAGTCCATGAATATGGCCCCCATCTGTTTCACACCGATAACAAAGACGTTGTGGATTTCCTAAGTCAATTTACGCAATGGAAAATGTACCAACATAAGGTACTTGCTAATATTGATGGCATAGAAGTTCCCTTACCTTTTAACCTAAATACTATTGATGCCCTTTTCCCACCTTCTTTAGCAAAAAAATATGAAGAAATATTATTAAAAAATTTTGAATACAATACAAAAGTCCCTATCCTAGAGTTACAAAAGAGCAAAGACCCTTTACTGCTAGAGCTTTCAAATTATATTTATCAAAAGGTCTTTTTAAATTACACTCTTAAACAATGGGGTATTTCACCTGAAAAAATTGATCCTAACGTAACAGCTAGAGTCCCTATATTTATCGGTAGAGACAATCGCTATTTTAATGACACTTATCAAATGCTACCACAAGAAGGATATTCATCTGTATTTAAAAATATGTTAAAGCATCAGAATATTAAACTGATGTTAAATACTGACTTTAAAGAAATTTTATCCTTTGAAAAAACCGAGAAGTCTATAACATTATTTAATTCCGATTTTAATGGAAAAGTAATTTTTACTGGCCGGATTGATGACTTATTTGACTATCAATACGGAGAACTTCCTTACCGCTCTTTAGATTTTAAATTTGAGACACTTCACCAAAAGAAATATCAAAATGCAACAACTATCAATTATCCAAATAATTACGATTTTACACGTATAACAGAATTTAAACATTTGAATACAGCTGATAGTAAATACACTACAATTGTTAAAGAATATCCAAAAACATACAATAAGGACTCTGATGTTCCTTATTATCCTGTATTTACTGAAGACAATCAGAAAAAATTTCAACGATATACTTTACTAGTAGAAGAATTCGCCAACCTCTTTACGATTGGTCGTCTGGCAGAATATAAATACTATGATATGGATGATGTCATTGCCACAGCTCTAGTTTTTTTCGAAAAAGAGTTAGCATGAGTTCATATTTCAATATCATACTTAAAGACACCCTGAAGCCAACTGGTGGGCCAAGTGGGTATCTTTATAATTTAAATATGAGTCTTGAAACCAACACTATTAAAAACATTAGTCTATTAAGCTATGGAATAGAGGTTAAAAGTAACTCAAGTAAAAAAAATCCTCTAAAAACTTTTATTAAATCCCTGAAAGTAAAATTCCTACCAGTCTTTCTTAGAAAAAAATATCTACGAAAAAAAGAAGAACGAGAATATATAAACTTCTATAGTTCTATAATAAACAAACTTCAAAACAGTGCACTCAATAATTTTCATCATACTAAGGATTTTTATTTTTTCAAAAAACTATACCCTGAAAACAGAACTCTTACACTGCTTATGTCGCATGCACCTGAACCGCCACATGTTGAACTGTATCAAGCATATTTAGCAGATGGGTATACAAGTAAAAAAGCACTTCACCTTTCTCAACATCAAAAAGAAATAGATATTTCAGCCTTTAAGTCGGCAGACTATATTATTTTCCCTTGTCATGAAGCCGTTGCTCCTTATGAACCTTTTTTTAAAGAGAACAACATAGACACAACTAAACTACGATTTGTTATTACGTCTTCAGAACCTCTAAACTATATATTATCAGCTAATCAATTCAAAATACAAAACAATATTGACCAAAGTAAAATTTCTCTTGCTTATGTTGGCCGCAAAACCAAGATAAAGGGATATGATATTTTTTGTGATGCAGCAAAGACTTTAGAAGGTGATTCACGATTTACTTTTATTGCAGCTGGCAATGGAGCCATTGAAACTCCAAATCTTAAGAACCTCTTAGATTTTGGATGGACAAATGATCCAGGAAGTATTCTTAATGCTGTTGATTATTTGATTATCCCAAATAGAGACACCTATTTTGACCTTGGAATCATTCAAGCTCTATCACTCAACAAGACCTTAATTACTACTCCAACAGGTGGCAACCGTTGGTTTTTGAATAAGAACCTTGATATTATTTTTTTTGAACCGGATGTGGATTCTTTGGTTAAAATCATCAAGCAACTCAAAAAATCGACTGACAATAAAAATGAATTGTTTTTTAAAAAATATCTTAGCAATGAACATTTTGCTATTAATTATTTAAAGCTATTCCAAAACATCGAACAGGAGCAAAAGTTGGATGTTACTAATTAAAACTTATACTAAGTATTTAAAAGATGAAGAGTACTTAAACAATATTTTAAATCATCTTTTCATAATATATCTCTTTTTGTTTCCTATTTCCGATGCACACAAAAGTGTATTTTTAGTCATTTTATTGATATTTTTAATACGTGGAAATTTTAAAAAATATTTTTTATATGCCTTATCTAATCCTGTTATACAAGCACTATCTATTTTTGCGCTCATTCACATTTTATGGCTATTCACTACAGAAAATTTAATTTATGCGAAAGGCATTGTTCGTTCATCTTTGTATTACTTGTATCCTATTATTTTCATTACTTTTCTTGATTATAGATACCTTTCGCGCTACTTATTTGCTTTTTTCCTTGCTATGTTGGTCAGTGAGTTTTTTTCATATGGACTGTTTTTTGAGATTATTCCATCTAGCTGGGGATTTTATAACAATCCAGCTGATCCAAGCCCATTTTATCATCACACACATTATGGCATGGCACTAGCATTCACATTAAGCATTATATTTTTTGACTTATTTACTCAAAAAGAAAATAAATATATAAAAATCATGCTTGGAGGTTTTTTTATTACTGCTTCCATTAACTTATTTATCAATGGAGGAAGGACTGGCTACCTTTTATATCTCATTTTATTAATAAGTATGGGCTTTTGGTTTGTAAAGAAATATTCTTATAGATTATTTTTGTTGATTGTTCCAATACTTATTATTAGCTTTTATCTAGCATACAACTATAGTGGCCCATTTAAAAAGAGACTTAAGGATTCATCTCATGAATTAACTACTCTTGTTAAAAGTAACAATTATGCATCTTCATTTGGCTCGAGAGTAGGTGCTTGGAAATATTCTATTCCCATAATAAAAGAGCATCTTATATTTGGTGTTGGTACGGGTAATCAATTAGCGGCGGTACAAAAATACACGAAAGAATATGATCCTATATACTATAGGATTTTTACAGCTGGAGCAATGGTGCATCTTCATAATCAGTATATAAGTGTTCTCGTACAGTTTGGATTGATAGGCCTTAGTGCATATCTTTTTTTATTATACAGGCTATTCACATATCAGCAAGACAACCACCTTTTAAAAACAATCCAAGTATTTCTAACACTAGCTATCATCTTCTTTGGTTTTATTGACATTCTGACAGAAGCCTCAGCTTTGGCAATTCTTCTTTTTACAACACTTGTACCAATTACCTTATTAAAAAACGAAACTCGACCATTAAAAAAAGTCTACGTAGTTAATCAGAAAACTACCTTTCTTTATTTTGTCACTGCTTTCTTATTCTACGTCATTAAACTAGTCACATAGTAGATTGTTTACTCTTTTTAAACAATTAATCATTAAAATATAATTTTTTCAACAACTTGGATGTTCCTTCATACACTTCATCGACCATCGGTACAGTAAAATTCTCATTAAAGACAACCGCATGTTTGATGTCTTTTGGAAGATAACGGATAGCAGAGACACCGGGTGACCACATAATGCCAAGCGTCGGAGCCTGCATTGCAATCGCCATATTTCGGATCCCAGTATCACCTACAACGACCAAGGATGCCTTAGCAAGAAATTCCATTGCTTCATCTAATGGCATACTGTCTTGATGAATAACATCCTCATATTCTGCCAAAGGTGCGTACAGTTCATCAAACTGTTCATCATCCTTAATACCTTTAAGGACAACATGTTGGTATCCGGGGAGATCCACACGAAGTCTTTTGATCAGTTCCGTGAAGTTCTTCTCCGACCAACAGCGTGCTTTCATCGATGTCCCTGCAAAATAGATTATATAAGGAGGCTCTGTTTCTCTCTCATATCTTTTAAATCCATAATCTAAAGGATACTGTGGCGGTGCTCCTAAGACATTGAGTTGATGAAGCATACTGTCCGTTTCTAAAACAAAATCACTTCGCGGTACAGCAATATCGAAAAACAACTGTCTTATATATCGATAGGGATAACCGACTTTTAACTTCGCTTTTGTGAATAGGACGATCAGAATAGTAAGTGTACTGTCCGTTAAGTCGAAAATAATATCCTGTTCGCCGAGTGTCTTGATCTGACGATATCGACTGAAAAACGATGTCTTCTTTGAAGGGTTGTCTTTTTCCCGTTTATCAATGATATGAACATCATCGATCAGGTCTTCTGGCATCCCATACATAGCGCTTCTGTCAACACTCAAAGTGATATAAGCATTGGGAAAGAATCGCTTTAGATGTATCAAAAATGGCCGCATGACCACAAAGTCACCAATAGCAGCATGTCTGATTACGGCCACTTTCTTCACATCGTCCCGTGTCAATCCATTCGCTGTCTTTTGTGCTTTTTTTGTCACCCGGGCACTGTTTCTGCGCAAATTTATGTACATACTAAATCATCCTTGCTATGCTTGTTTTATAAACTATTCAATACTTCGCCAAGTCTCTTAAACTGCTTCTCATTCGAAAAAATCTGTTCGACTCTTTCTCGCCCGTCTTTGGCTATTTCTTTACATTTTGATCTGTTCTCATGTAAATATATTAGTTTTTCAGCCAGATTAAGACTGTCTCCTTGTTTAAACAGCAGTCCGCTTTTGCCATCTTCAATGATCTCCAATGGTCCGCATTGGTTTGTTGCCACGACTACGCTGCCGACTTGCATTGCTTCGATCACGACTAACCCAAACGTCTCACATTTTGTTGCCAGGACTACAACATCACATGCTTGCATAAAACGATGCGGATTTTTGGTGAACCCGAGAAAACTTATCTGCTCTTCAAGACCTTTGTCTTTCACCATTGCTTCAAGTTTTCTCTGATAGCTCTCTTCCATAGCATGTCCGACAAAAACGATCTTTGCTTTGATCGCTGATTCTTTGAGTTTTTCTGCAGCTTCGATCAGAAGATACTGGCCTTTTGTCTCTTCGATACGGCCTACCATCCCAATGACAAAATCAGTTGTGTTGATTCCTATCTCTTGCTTATAGACGTTCAGCTCATCATCACTTAATATTTCAGACTTGTCCGAACCCATGTAAAGGACTTCGACTTTGGGACGGATAGACTCTGGGATGAATTTATTGATCTGTTCCGCCACCTGATGGGTCACAGGAAGGATCATCTCCATGTGTCTGTACAAAAAACGGTGGTAAAAATCATCTTTAAACCGGGTCATCGTCATATTGCGCGTCTGTACCAATTTGGGCTTCTTTTTTGAGAGGACCTTGGCCATCACGGCTACAGGAAGATCTTTCGTCCAGTGCATATGGATGATATCAATATCTTTTTCATCGATGATCTTTGCCAGCTTGCGTGCAGTTGAAAAAGAAAAGCTTCGCTTACGGGGAATCTTTAGATAATCATACTGACGGTCTTGATAATATTGTTCAAGTTTTGTATCCGTATTGATGACTGAAAGCACGTTGAAAGTCTCTGTCAAAGCTTTTGCCGAACGGACCATGTAAAGCTCCAGACCTCCAAGGTCAGGAGAAAGACAGAGTTCAAGTAAGTTCTTAGCCATTATTTTTCATTCTCCTGAAGTTCCAGCATAATCACATACTTCATATAAGCATTGTAAGCCGAAGCAAAACCGACATGCCATTCATGCAGTCCACCAAGTATACCGCCTTTGATGATCATGCCTTTAAAAAAAGCGCCCAGACCATGGACAAAAGGGTCAAACCAGGAAGCTCTCTTGCCTTCTTTGTAACGGACATGCGCCAAGTTCACTGCAAAACGGTCTGCTTTGCGAACCAGCATACCAAAGTCAGTAAATGAGTAATGCAGCATATCGACATCCAGCTCTTTAAAGTTTTTGGTCTGTACGGATCCGTGTTCGCCTTCCGTGTTATAGCCGCATTTTGTCTTGTCATACAAACGTACGACTCTGTCCGGATACCATTGACGGATATATTTCTTTCCAATAAAACTCTTTCTACGAAATGAGTAGCCTTCATGACTGCTGTTTTCAAGATCCAGCGCTTCGATAGCTTGAAGTGCTGCCTCTTCAAAGCGCTCGTCAGCATCGACACTAAGTATCCAATCGTTCTTTGCAAACTGCTCGCAAAAAGCCTTCTGTCCACCGTCACCAAGATACTTCTGTTCAATGACTTTGGCACCGAGTTCTTTTGCAATACTAACTGTATAATCTGTGCTGAATGAATCAACAACAATAACTTCATCACAGACCTTCTGAACGTTCTCAATGACCTCGCGAATATGCTTTTCTTCGTTTAATGTTATAATTGTGGCCGTAATATTTTTTTGCATTATTATTCTTATTAAATAAAAAATTTTATAGATTTTAACACAGGCTCACTTATATGGCTATCAAATACAAACTGCATCCTGATTATCAGGAGTTTAAAGATGACCTATTTAACATTAAAACGATCTTTTCTCAGCATTATGACACTATCCATAAGGCCCGAAATATCTTAAAAGTCATTCCTATGCACGGGATAGAAACGGTTATCAAAGCCTTTCGAATCCCCAATGCGATCAATCAGTTTGCCTATGCCTATATCCGTAGATCCAAAGCCTATAAATCCTATTTCAATGCTCTTAGACTTCAAGAGCTCGGTGTCAACACTCCATCACCCATCGGTTTTATAGAGTTTTATAGTAACGGTTTTTTTAAAGAGAGTTTTTTTCTATGTAAAAAATTCGACTATGAACTGACAATGGCTGAGATTCGTGACAAACCGCCTGTGGACAAAACACAGATCTTAAAAGCCTTTGCCAAGTTTAGCTATGAGATTCATCAAAAGGGTGTTTGGCATGTTGACTACTCCGGTGGTAATATTCTGATAAATAGGATAGACAAGGCTTATGATTTTTCACTTGTAGACATCAACCGTATGGAGTTTAGAGAGATTAAGGGTTATGAAGGCTTAGAAAACTTCAACAAATTTTGGTTCAATCAAGAGGATCTGACTAGCATCGCAAAAGAATATGCATTTCTTGCGGGTCTTGATGAGAAAAAAGCTATTGATGAGACAATCTACCAAGACAAAAAACTCAAAGAGCATGTCCTAAGACGCCGAAAGTTCAAGGCCTTCTTTAAAGGTACTAAGTAATTTTCAATAAAATTTCTTTTTTTATAAATTGCAGTTATCAAGATCATATTTAATTAAAGCTTTTATAAGCCTACTATAACTAGACATAGAGTAAACTACAAAATTATAAAATACGCGTTCGGCACGCAGCTAAGCAAAGGGAATCATGTCCAGTAGATTAATTAATTTTAATGTCCTTGGTGATGAAAGAGGCTCATTGATAGCACTGGAAGAAAACCACAATGTCCCCTTTGATGTTAAAAGAGTTTTTTATATTTACGGGACACAAGAAGGTATTCCTCGTGGACAACATTCACATCACAAAACAAAGCAGTTGTTAATTGCAATAAATGGCGGCTGTAAGGTCACACTCGATGATGGAAATAAAAAAGAAACATACACATTAAATAAACCAAACGTTGGACTTTTTCAAGATGCTCTTGTGTGGGGCACTATGCATGATTTCAGTAATGACTGTGTATTAATGGTCCTTGCTGATACATACTATGATTCCAACGATTATATTCGTGACTATTCACTGTTTTTAAAGACGGTAGAATAATGAGACTAAGTCAATTTTTCGGCAAAGAGCACCTAATCCGCGATGCGAAAGTTGAGCTCACGCACTATGCTGACAAATCTATAGAAGGAATAGTCTGTTTTGCACTAAATGAAAGTTTTGTAGAGAAAGCAAATAAAAATGAGCATGTTAAAGCTATTATAACTTACCCAAGGTTTGCAAATATAGTTCATAATTCAAAAGGTTTTGTCGCATCTGAAAATCCAAAAAAAGACTATTACCGTATACATAACTATATGTATGAACAGGGCTATATGCAATTGGTTGAAAAAACATCAATACATGCTTCAGTACAGATTGCATCAACGGCTATCATTGAGGAAAATGTAATTATTAATAAAAATGTGGTTATTGATGATTATGCGATCATAAAAAGCCATTGTATTATTGGTGAGAACAGTTATATCGGTCCACATGCCGTTATCGGAGCAAGAGGCATGCATAATACTAAAATTGATGGCCACTTCATGCATGTTTATGATGCCGGTGGAGTCGAAATAGGTCAGAACTGTGAAGTTTTAAGTGGAGCAGTTGTTCAAAAATCCTATCACAAAGAGATGACAAGAATAGGCAATGAAACAAAAATCAGTGTCCATGTAAATATAGGCCACGGTACGATAATTGGAGAAAGGACATTAATTGCTGGTAACTCGCAAATTGCTGGGTATGTTTCGATTGGAGATGATGTTTGGGTTGGGCCTTCATCTACAGTTTCACATGGCTTGAAGATTTCAGATAACACTGAAATCAAACTTGGAAGCATTGTAGTAAAAAGCATGAAAAGGGGAGCCATAGTTTCAGGAAATTTTGCCTATGACCACAATAAACATTTGAAAAATCATATAAAGGCTCAACGATGACAGATTCCTTTGATTTGGAGTTTTGTTTTAAAGGAGACAGAAACTATATCCATGGGACAGATATCTTCAACAAATTAACGGAAAAATTTGTGAATAACATTAGTAAGATAGATATTTCTTTTCATAGTGTCGCTATAAACAACATGACATTTTTTACACAAAAACCAGAAACCGATGATGTCAAAGTAACCTTCAGGTGTCAAAATGATGGAGAAAAGATCAAACTTTTTGGTATTGAAAATGGCACAACTGTTGATTGTCGTTATGAATACCCAGAAGAAGATGTAGTTAAAAACTCTACTATGAATATCTCAGATGAGACAATCATCTTAGATTTTTCTACAGACTATTCTTTTATAGAACATATTGTCGCTATGAATAAGTCACTGCTAGAAACACTATATACCGATGTAAATGGGAAATGGTATTTTACAAGACTACAATTACATCAGAATGTACACATTGATACTTCTTCGTCAATAACACTTCAGCTCAAATCAAACTTTCAGTTCAAACTAACTAAAAGCTCCATTATTGTGGATGAGAACGAAGTTGGATTTATCTATTTTTCACTTGTAGCAAAGGAATCTTAATGTTAGGCATTGAAACTATTGCAACCTATATTCCAGAAGCTAGAAAATCAAACTATGATCTAAAAGAGAAGTTTGAAATTGAAAATGATTTTATTGAGAACAAGATCGGTGTTAAATATCATGCTATTAAAGATAAAGGCTTCAAGTCATCGGATATGTGTGTCAAAGCCTTTGAAAATCTACACTACAACTCTAATATAAACCTAGAAGAGATAGAGTGCTGTATTGTCGTTACCCAAAATCCAGACCTCAATATTCCGCATACCTCAGCAATAGTGCATGGGAAACTAGGACTTTCAAGCACCTGTGCTGCCTTTGATATCTCTTTAGGGTGCTCAGGCTATGTTTATGGTCTCTCAAACATTATTTCCTTTATGAAAAACAATGGCATGAAGAAGGGACTTCTATTTACATCCGATCAATATAGCGATATTATTGACGAAGATGACAAAAACACAGCTCTTCTTTTTGGAGATGCTGCAACAGTCACTCTAATTAGCGAGGATCCGACTTACATCCCCATTGACTTTAGTTTTGGAACTAATGGGAAAGAGTATAAAGAGCTCATTAATAAAGACAAGCTATACATGAATGGTAGAGCTGTTTTTAATTTTACGGCGACTACCGCACCAAAACACATTAAAGCCTTGCTAGAAAAAAACAATCTGGATGATACAAACATTATGAAATACTATCTTCATCAAGGAAGTAAATACATCGTTGACACTATACGAAAAAGATTGAAAGTTGATGAGCAAAAAGTACCCTTTGATATGGCAGAGTATGGAAACACTGTATCATCATCTATACCGATTATACTAGCCAAAGATATCAAAAACACACCAAAGGGAAAGATAGTATTGAGTGCATTTGGGGTTGGTCTTTCGTGGGCTTCCGCTATAATTGAGAAAATAAAATAAGGACATAATTATGACAGTAACTGTTGAAGAGGTTAGAAGTATTATTGAAGAGGCAGAGACTATGGCAGATATGGAAACATTGTCGAATGATGTAGCCTTAACACAGCAAGAAGTAGATTCATTAGATATGGCAAATATCCTTTTACTTATAGAAGAAAAGTATGACGTAAAAATCCCAGATGAAGATATGAACCAACTTCAAAGTGTTGATGGAATTGTTGCCTATCTTTCAGGCCTATAATAAAAATGCAGGTGCCTTTTTTAGACTTAAAAGCAATTAACGCCAAGTATCGTACTGAGCTTGTAAAAGCCTGTACAGATGTAATTGATAGCGGTTGGTATATTCAAGGGAAAGAGTGTGAGGCATTTGAGCATGAGTTTTCTACTTATTGCGGTACTGAATATGCGGTTGGTGTTGCAAATGGTCTTGATGCGCTAACACTTATCCTTAGAGCTTATATAGAGCTTGGTGTTATGCAAAATGGTGATGAAGTCATTGTCCCTGCGAACACCTACATAGCATCTATCTTAGCTATTACCGAAAATGGCTTAATTCCTATACTGGTTGAACCAAATATTGAAACCTATTTGCTTGACTCTGCAAGGATAGAGGAAAATATAACTTCGAGAACAAAGGCGATCCTGCCAGTGCATTTATATGGTCAGACTTGTGATATGGATAAGATCAATGAGATTGCTAAGCAATACAAGTTGAAGGTCATCGAAGATTCTGCTCAATCTCACGGAGCATATTTTAAAAACAAGAGGTGTGGAAATCTTGGAGATGCAAGCGGTTTTAGTTTTTACCCTGGTAAAAATCTTGGTGCTCTTGGAGATGGAGGTGCAATCACTACCAATGATGAAGAGTTAGCTACTGCAATCAGGGCACTGGGGAACTACGGTAGTCATAAAAAGTATGAAAACGTTTATCAAGGCGTCAATAGCAGACTTGATGAGATTCAAGCTGCAATGCTTAGAGTCAAATTAAGACACCTTGACTCAGAAACTGAAACCCGAAAAAAAATTGCTTATTTTTACCTCAAAAACATCAAAAATGATAAAATCATTCTACCCACTAGTATTGATGAAAAATCTCACGTTTGGCACCTCTTTGTTATTCGTACAGACAATAGGGAACTGCTCCAGGAGTTTTTGCTGGAGAAAGGTATACAAACTCTGATTCATTATCCTATTCCTCCTCATAAACAAAATGCATATAAACAATGGAACAGTCAAGATTATTTAATTACTGAGACCATTCACAATCAAGTTCTCAGTCTGCCTATAGGAAGTTTTCTAAACGAAGAACAACTCAAATATGTTACGGACATGTTAAATGAATTTTAGACGACTCGTAAAGCACATTAAACGTTTTATGAAACAGGTTCTTTATTTTATTTTTCAATCTACACGTCATGTCAAGTACTACCTTCTCTCCGAAAACAATATAAGAGGTTCTGTAAAATGTCATCAGCCGATTCTTGTTAACGGTGAAGGAACCATTACCTTTGGAAAAAATGTTCAAGTTGGTGTCATACCTGCAAAAGATTTTTTTACTGGTTATTGCTATATTGATGC
>Ga0316205_10002057_pt1 | contig 22294 bp, 22 predicted proteins | sample 3monthpyrite_MG_FD_204941 | JGI IMG/M metagenome (GOLD analysis project Ga0316205, IMG submission 204941) | Microbial mat bacterial communities from mineral coupon in-situ incubated in ocean water Damariscotta River, Maine, United States -... | ecosystem: Environmental > Aquatic > Marine >... | reverse complement strand
AACCATGGCGCGCTCTACTGTATTCCTGAGTTCACGTATATTCCCTGGCCAATGATAGTCGCATAATAATTTCATTGAGTTCGCATCAAAATTTTTGGCCTGGCGCTGATAACGTTGATTAAATTCTTGTATAAATTGTTTACATAATAGCGGGATATCTTCCTTGTGTTGACGTAATGCAGGAATAATTAATTTAATAACATTAAGGCGGTGATAAAGGTCATGCCGGAACAATCCTTTCCCTACCATCTCTTCAAGATTTTTATTTGTTGCAACAATAAAACGTAAATTAATATCAATAGGCTGTACTCCACCCACGCGTGTCACTTGCTGTTCCTGCACAACTCGCATTAATTTAACTTGCATGTTGTCTGAGATATTACATATTTCATCCAGAAAAACTGAACCTCCAGAAGCCACTTCCAGTAAACCCTGTTTAGTTGATGCCGCCCCTGTAAACGCTCCCTTTTCATGGCCGAACAATTCACTTTCAAGCAAGGTATCTGATAACGCACCACAATCGATAACAATAAAAGGCTTATCACATTCTGCACTGTTTTCATGAATCGCTCTGGCAGCTAATTCTTTTCCTGTGCCCGATTCACCTTCAATGATTACGTTACAACGTATTTCACTCACTTTATTAATAGTGCTGTAAACCTCTTTCATGGCCGGTGATTCACCCACCATGTTTTGTACTTGCTTAGCCTCTTTCAATTGCCGTTTTAATGATTTGTTTTCCTGCTTTAAGCGCGTTTGCTCAAGTGTTTTTTCGATCATCAACATTAGCTCATCCATATCGAATGGCTTTTTAATAAAATCGGCAGCGCCTAAGCGTAGCGCTTCAATAGCATCATCAACCGTCGAGTAGGCTGTTGTTATAATCACCGGCACTTCTGTATTGTGTTTTCTTATATTGCTTAATAGTTCTATACCCGTCATGTTTGGCATACATAAGTCGGTAATAATCATGTCCGCACTGTTTTCAATAAAAAATTCTAGCGCTTGAGTCGGCTTTGTAAAAACGCGACAACCAAACTCGGTGTCTTCACAAAACCGCAACATTAACTCTCCGGCCTTGACATCATCGTCCACAAATAACAACACAGGGTTCGCACTCATTGTTTTTTCCTTATTATTATTTTCTTTTTCATATTATGCATATTACTCTACAGCTAAAGGGGTATTTGAAACAGGCAAGATTACAGTAGCTGTAACACCACCATCACTATTATTTTCAATCAATAATCGTCCATCGTGTCTTTCAACGATACCTAAACTAATCGAAAGCCCTAGGCCACTCCCTTCGCCAACTTCTTTCGTACTAAAAAACGGGTCAAAAATACGCTCTAAATCATTTAGTACTATCCCTTTACCATGATCTTCAACATGAATTAAATGCTTGCCAGGCTGAGTTTCGACACTAACAATTATCTCTGAATCACGCTCACTAGCCTGTATTGCATTGAGTAATAAATTAACCATGACTTGCTGGAGTTGACCTCTATCACCTTCAAGAAGAATATTGTCATCAACTATTAAATGACATTCAATCTGTTTGCTCTTAGCATGTTGTGCTACCAATCGTTCGGTTTCTTCTAACCATTCGTGTGCTTTAAACTTTGAATAATGCGGCGGCACTTGTCTTGCAAAATTCAATATGCCCGTAACAATCGCCGTGGCACGCATTGTTTCTTCTCTTAATGAGCCCAGATCTGCCAATAGTTTTTTTTCTTCTTCTGGTAAACCTCGTTTCATTAACTTTACCAATGACAATATATTATTTAACGGGTTATTTATTTCATGCCCTATACCCGCTGCCATTTCACCAATACTCGCGAGCTTTGAAGTTTGCATCATCATCCTATGTGCATTATCTCTTTCTTCCTGTGCTGACTCCAGGGTATCGGCCATATAATTAAACGAACTTTCCATTTGCTTTATTTCATCAGTACCGCCAACGCGGACGCGAACCTTATGCTCTCCATCTGCATAACGCTTTAATGTTTTAGATAAATCAGCAATAGGACGTACGATCTTCCTTGCACCTATATTAGCCAATATCACACTTATGCCTACAGCAACGAAAACGAGTATTAATATTGCCCAACGAATTTGGTCAAACGGTGAGACCAACGTTGCATAGTTAACACGTGCCGAAATAACCCAGCTTGCGAGCTGATTAGGGTAGGGAAGATACTCATGATAATAAGTAATTGATTTGCTATCTTTACTTTTGAAATGACCATCTGGTTTTGCCCGTACTTCATTCCATAAAAGTCCTTCATCTTCTTTCAAATAAGTATTTACCGTATCTTTCTGTGTCAGACGTAACCCTGTGAAGTCATTATACAAAAGCATTCCATCACGGTGTTTATTATCAGGATTAAGTTCGGCTACTAATAATTCTCCATTATGCTGGCGTGGCACTACGTCCAAAATTTTATCTACTAAATCACCACTAAAACCAACCATTAAGTATCCAACGGTTTTTTTATCATTAACCAGTGGATAGACCGCATCAAGCATTACTGGGCCACGACTGTTTTCTTCGTCTTCCCAGCGACTTCTGGGTGAAACCATGAAACTTAATTCATCTGGTGTTAAATCCCTTAGCTGCTTAACAAACAGGGGTTCATTTATTTCATCTTCTACATAAGGTGTACTTTCTATGCCATCTATACGGCTAGCCACACCCACACCAAAACGTACTTTTATGAGTGTATTGCCTTCATCATCAAGTACACGGATAGATTTAAACCCTGGAACGACTCCCTGAAAACTCGATAAAAACCGTTCTAATCGATCTGATAACTGAAAATAACTCTGATGCAAATCGCCTTGTGTCATGGTGGCCATTACAGGTAGGTATTCTTTCATTGATCGACTACTTGCAAGCGACAGAATCATTTGTCTTTCATAATAGAGTCGGCGATCAATTTCTGAGACGACGCTATTCAAGCTAGCCGTCATTTCGCGATTAACCTCTTTAAGGTACTGTTTTTCGCTGTACGTAATGGCTGACAAAGTAAATACTGCCAATGGCAAACTTGACGCCAGCAATACCCATAAAAAAATATTTGTCTTTAACCGCACAATACCACCTTAGAGAAACTGATAAATAGATCTAGCAGATTTCATGCCCGACAGGTAAAATCGAGCTATATTCTTATCATAAACTGTGGATCGACCATTTAACATGCAAAATTGCTGGGCCAGGTATTTATTACTCGCTGTCGTTGTTCTATTAGGGACATCTTCCATGTTGTCTGCTTGTGGCAAAAAGGGCAAGCTCTATCATCCTGATCAATCACAACAACAAAATATACAAAAATAATGAACCACTTTAATTACAAAAATGGTGAACTCTTTGCTGAGTCAGCCACAGTCACAAATATAGTCGAACAATTTGGTTCTCCTTGTTACGTTTATTCGCGCGCAACCATTGAACGACATTGGCAGGCTTTTGACCAGGCATTTGGTCAACACCCCCATTTAGTCTGTTATGCCGTTAAAGCTAACTCCAATATTGCTGTACTTAATGTTATGGCGCGTATGGGTTCGGGTTTTGATATTGTTTCAAGAGGTGAACTTGAACGCGTATTACGTGCTGGAGGCAGTGCCAACAAGATCGTATTTTCAGGCGTCGGTAAAACACAATCGGAATTAATTTTCGCCATTAAAGCAGGTATTCGTTGTTTTAATGTCGAGTCAATAGCTGAACTTGAAAGACTCAACCAGATTGCAGGCGATCTGAATACCTCTGTGCCCGTCTCTATCCGGGTAAACCCGAATGTTGATGCTAAAACACATCCTTATATCTCGACGGGTCTAAAGGAAAATAAATTCGGTATCGATATCACTCAAGCCGTTACGATTTACCAACAAGCTGCAAAAATGTCTCACATTGATATTCACGGCGTTGATTGCCATATTGGTTCCCAGTTAACGGATTCTGCCCCTTTTATTGATGCACTTGAGCGCGTACTTGGTTTAGTCGATCAGCTAGCGAGCCTGAATATTGATATTAAACATCTCGATATTGGTGGTGGCCTTGGAATTTGCTATCAAAATGAAACTCCACCAGAGCCTGCTGATTATGCAAAAGCGATTCTCGAAAATCTCGGAAACCGTGATATCGAAATCCTCATTGAGCCGGGTAGGGCAATCGTTGGTAATGCTGGCATTCTTGTCACAACCATTGAATACCTGAAACACACTGACCATAAAAACTTTGCCATTGTTGATGCTGCCATGAATGATCTACTTCGACCCGCTTTGTACTCAGCCTGGCAAGCCATTGTGCCGATAAAACAAAACAATGATGTCGAATCGCTAACCTACGATATCGTAGGCCCTATATGTGAAACTGGTGATTTTCTCGGTAAAGACCGTCAATTGGCTATTCAACAAGGTGATTTACTTGCTGTGCGCTCATCAGGTGCTTATGGTTTTGGCATGAGTTCAAACTATAACTCTCGACCACGTGTCGCTGAAATTATGGTGGATGGTGAGAAGGCACACTTAATACGACAACGTGAAACCATTGTCGACCTAATGGCAGGTGAGCAGTTACTACCTTAACCATAGTTGATGCAGATGAAATAAAGCGACTTTTGCATCGCGTGAAAAACATTGCCGTTGTTGGTTTATCGCCTAAGGCAAAACGCCCAAGTTATAAAGTTGCAAGCGCGATGCAGTCATTCGGTTATCGAATATTTCCTGTTCGACCTGCTATTACTGAAGTATTAGGTGAGCCCGCCTATGAAACCCTGACAGACATTAAAGAAAACATTGACCTTGTTGATGTGTTTCGCGCGCCTGAACACGTCGATGACATTGTTGATGAATGCATTAAATTAAAAATCCCCGCTATCTGGCTACAAGATGGCGTCATCAACGAGCCTGCTGCGATTCGAGCGCAGCAGGCGGGGTTATTTGTTGTGATGAACCGGTGTATCTATCGAGACTATATTGAGCTTTTTAACACAAACCCTGATTAAGTTCTTATTTCGCTACAATAGGTACAACTAAAATATCAACTCGACGATTCAATCGACGTCCAGAAGCAGTCGCATTGCTGGCAACGGGTTGTGATTCGCCCTTTCCATAACTACTCAAACGTTGATGAACGACCTTTCTTGCTAGCAAGAATTGTTCAACTGCCTGGGCACGTCGTACTGATAAATCCTGATTGTATTGCGCAGAGCCCGTGCTATCGGTGTGACCGATAATAAGTAATTCTGTTTTACCATATTTATTCAGAATTTTTGCTAACTTGTTCAAACTATAATGAAACCCTGATTTAATGGCCGTGGCATTAACATCAAAAGCTGTTTCAGCTGTCATACTAAGTAGTAAACGATTTTTTTCCAGTTTTTGTAGGCGTATTACGCCTTTATCCATTTCAGGTTTTAATGCTTTTTCCAGATCTTTTTTCTGGCTATCCATGTAATAACCTACTGCACCGCCACCAACCGCACCACCAACCGCACCAATTAAAATAGCCTTATTACCATGTTTCTTTTTTTGAGTTAAACCAACACCTGCTCCGAGAACCGCTCCAATAAGCGCTCCTTTTTCAGTATCTGTCATCGGCCTTTCATTGCCGTATTCGTCCTTAACACAGCCGCCTAATGCAAAAGTAAAACTCATTACCAAAACCATTACTATCTTATTCATTTGGTGCCTCACCATATGTTATTTTCCTGTTATCCATAAAATAACACCTTTCGACTAAATGTATAGATTAAAGTGAGACTTTTATCTTATTTTATGGATAATAATGTGATGCAAATCAATTTCACAAAAATGCATGGGCTGGGTAATGACTTCGTCGTAATAGATGCCATTAATCAACCCATCTCACTGATATCTGAACAATTTCGATATATCGCAAATCGAAGGTTTGGGGTTGGTTGCGACCAGATTTTACTCGTCGAACCTTCAGAGATGGCGTCAGTCGATTTTCGCTATCGTATTTTTAATGCCGATGGCGGTGAAGTCGAGCAATGCGGCAACGGTGCCAGGTGTTTTGCACAATTTGTTCTTGATAAAGGACTCACAAATAAAAATTGCATCTCGGTTGAAACACAGTCTGGTCTAATAGAACTTAATATTGAAGCCAATGGTAATATCCGCGTGGATATGGGTGAGCCCGTATTGCAGCCAGGCCTTATTCCTTTTGTTGCAGACTCACAAACGCCAGAATATGAAATTGAGGTCAATCATCAGACGCATTCTATTGGTGTTGTTTCTATGGGCAATCCACATGCTGTCATACGCGTTGAATCCACTGAGTCTGCAGCTGTACAAAGTTTGGGGCCTGAAATCGAACATCATAGTCGTTTTCCAAATCGTGTGAACGTCGGCTTCATGCAAATCATTGACAGGCAAAACATTAACCTGCGAGTATGGGAACGCGGCACGGGTGAAACTCAGGCATGCGGCACGGGTGCATGCGCCGCCGTTGTTTCCGGCATTCTCAGAGGATGGCTAGATTCACGTGTTATAGTCAATCTACAAGGTGGCCAACTTGTGATACAGTGGAACGGCGAAAATTATTCCGTCATGATGACAGGGCCGGCCACCAGCGTCTTTGAAGGGACCATTCAGTTATGAGCACACAAAAAGAACAAAAATACGACTCGTACGAAATCACCGAACAAAATGTCGTTGATTTTCTTGAAAGCAATCCTGATTTCTTTAAAGATCATGAAGAAACATTGCTAAAATTAAAAATCTCACATCATTCTGGTGACGCAGTTTCAATTCTCGAATACCAAATCGAAAAGTTACGTGAACAAAATACACACGTACGCAAAAAACTAAGGGAACTGGTAAACCTGGCTCGCGAAAATGACCGCTTAAGTCATCGCGTACACCAATTAACTTTGTCACTTATTACTACGAATTCAGTTGATAATGTTTTAGACACACTTGAAGTTATATTTAAAAAAGAATTCCAGGCTGATTTTATAAAAATTTATCTTTTTTCTAATCCAGATATTTCTGTTGAACATCACCACGATGCCATCATCGACATGGATGAACAAATCTCTACACAGTTTGAGAATTTCTTTAAAATTAACCGCCCATTATGTGGACGATTAAAGCAGCAACAACTGAGTTTCTTATTTAAACAACAGTCCGATTCTATCGGTTCAGCTGTACTCATACCATTAGGGTCACATGGCAAGATTGGCATGATCGCTATCGGTAGTGAAGACCATCAACGTTTCCATTCCAGCATGGGCACTGTCTATTTATCTCAGATGTCAGATATTATTGCGCAAACATTAAAACGATTTGTTAATTACGTATAAAAAATAACCGTGTGTGTGTAAACCAACAACATATCGATGATTTTCTACAATACATAAAGATTGAAAAACGTCTTGCGGATCTAACACAAAAACATTATCAACGTGACCTGAAATTATTTCTGGCTTTTTGCCAATCTCAATCACTTACATCCTGGTCAGAAACGGATAGTCATCATATCCGTGCTTATATCAGTCTACGACACCGAAAGGGCTTATCAGCCACCAGCTTACAGCGTGAACTTTCTAGCATTCGTAGTTTATTTAATTATTTTTTACGTGAAGGCATAAGCACTAACAACCCCGCTCAAGGTGTTAGCGCTCCTAAAAAATCTCGCAAACTCCCTAAAACCCTTGACGTAGACCAGCTTAATCAACTACTTAATATTAAAGCAACTGATCCGCTTTCAATACGTGATAGCGCTATACTCGAATTATTTTATTCCTCCGGCTTGCGTCTGGCTGAACTCGTGTCATTAAACATAAATGACATTGACCTCAATGATAATTTAATACGTGTTACTGGTAAGGGCTCGAAAACACGTATTGTGCCTATAGGAAAAATGGCAAAAAAAGCCATTAAAAACTGGTTAGACATTCGTATAGAGATAGTTCGCAATGATGACAATGCTGTTTTTTTGAACCAGCGAGGCACTCGGTTAAAGCCCCGTAGCGTACAACAAAGATTAAAACTGTGGGGAGAAAAACAAGGCCTGGATAGTCGTCTGCACCCACACAAACTACGTCACTCATTTGCATCACACATGCTCGAATCGAGTAGTGATTTACGCGCGGTTCAAGAACTACTTGGCCATGCTGATATCAGCACGACACAAATATATACCCATCTCGATTTTCAACATTTGGCACAGGTGTATGACAAGGCGCACCCGCGAGCAAAAAAGAAAAAAGGATAAGCGACAAAACTATTTACTCAATCCTTCTTTACATAACGTATTTTTCCCGTGCCTTTCCTGAAAGTTTTTTTCAAATCCTACTGGTCGCTCTAGTTCAGCTTCGTAAATATAACGGCAATCTTCTCACATTATTCCTGTTACTCAAAAAACTCAGCATTATTGCGCATATCATGCGCCAGATTTTCCAACTGCTTTGCCGTTATTTCCAGCTGCTCCACAAGTGAGGTATCAATGGCTGCCTCAATTAATAAAGCGAGCTCATCGTAATGCGTGTTTGCCAAGGAGTCTCCTGCCAGTTCAACAAGCTCACGAAAACGCTCTGCAACATCCTGCGCATGTTTATTACGATGCATAATTACTTTCCTTCTACATTTAATGGTGGGTTCTCAAGTATGTGCTCACCTTTTTCATATATATGTGCAGCTGAACCGACAATCAATGAATCGGGTGGAGTCGCTACTTTTAAATTTTTATTTGGGTAATTCAGATTGTTCAAAACAAATCTCATTGCATTTATGCGCGCGCGTTTTTTACAATCTGATTTAATCACTGTCCAGGGCGCATCAGCTGTATCTGTGTAAAAGAACATCGCTTCTTTGGCTTCGGTATAAGCCTCCCATTTATCCAATGACGCTAAATCAATAGGACTTAGTTTCCATTGTTTTAGTGGATCATGGCGACGTTGTTGAAAACGGCGAAACTGCTCATTACGACTAACTGAAAACCATAACTTGAATAACGTAACGCCGCTCCTTACAAGCATACGCTCCAACTCCGGAGCTTGGCGCATAAATTCAAGGTAATCGCCTGCCTTACAAAACTTCATAACACGCTCAACGCCTGCGCGGTTATACCAGGAGCGGTCAAACATTACGATCTCACCCTCACTAGGCAAATGTTGTACATAACGTTGAAAATACCACTGGCCCTGCTCTTCATCGCTGGGCTTTTCTAATGCAACAACACGCGCTCCACGAGGATTCATGTGCTCCATCATACGTTTGATCGTTCCACCCTTGCCGGCGGCATCTCTACCTTCAAACAGAATAACAACTCGCTGCCCCGTTTCTTTCACCCAGTTTTGCATTTTAAGTATTTCTATCTGCAATTCCTGCTTCAACGTTTCGTATTCATCACGTTGCATCTTATCTTCATAGGGGTAATTCGCATCAGTAAATACTTTGCGCTTATCCTGTTTCTTAACAATTTTTGATTTTGCCAAAACTTGGTCTGGACGATTCTCAGATAATTTAGGCATACTAAAGCTGGCATCTTTATTCACACTAACCCCCTTTTTACTAACAGTTAATATATAAGCATAGGCTAATGCGGTGGAATTAACCATTGACCTATATCAATACTAAGGGGTGGTACCAGGCCGTTTCTAGAAGCGTCTTTTCAAACGATATATTTCGAGCTCTTTGCGTAACCAATCTTTTATTTTTATTGGCTCACGATTTTTACAAATTAACATATGGTATTCTTTACTGGTTGTACTTTTCGTTGCTGCAAGTCTTATAAAATCCTCGGCACTTCTGATATTGCCACGAAAAAATTTATACTTTCTTTGAAGAAATATCACAGCATCCATGCCTTGATAATGACTGCCATTTAAATTCATTTCACATGGTGACCGCTCAATGAAGTCAAACAAATATGCTATTTCATGTTTTTTATTCGGCGCCATATCTGCCCAGCTAGATATCGGCAACCATAAAAGAAACAAGCCTATTTTAAACACGCCTTTCCTCTAAATGTTGAATGTGTGCGGTCTGCGCTGAAAGCTCAAGTGAACACGTCCATTTATAAGCAAGATTAATACTCTCCGCAGTAGCATAAACTCCGTGACCACGGACGATAGCAATTTTATTTTGCGATAATGCTCTCGATACTTTCCCGGGAGATTCTTCCAGGTAATCCTGATACTCCACTGTTAACACGGGCACATGTGGGAAATAGTATTGCCCTTCAAAGTCAATCGGTCTGAAATCCTGACCATTCATGGTTAACGCCACGCTATGTGGCCCATGGCTATGCAATAACACTCGAGCCTTAGGATTACGCTGATAAACTGCAATGTGTAATGGTGCATCAAGTGAAGCGCCTTCAGTAGTTTGTCCGTCAATAGAGCAGGGCACGAGATCATCCACCTGTATTGTGTCGGCACAGCAACCACTGGGGGTGACCCAAATCGTATCACCATCCCGAACGGATGCATTACCGCTATGCGAATCGTTCAAACCATACTGACGTAACCAACGATAATGCTGGACGAGCTCTTGTTTTAAATCCGTCATATTAAACCTACTGATTCTTTGTTAGTAAGCATTTGATTGCTTAATAATGCCTGTATTAAATAACATGGCAACTTTTGTTTAAACCATCGTCATCACGGCCCTCATTTTGTCGGTAAATTAAATGGCTTATGTCATTTGAAAACTCGAAAAATGGCACTATATACAGGTAATCTGTATAAGCCTTGATATTTTTAGCTAAATAGACAATAAAAATTCATGTACAATCACGCACTTCCACAAGATTGAGGATTTAACGTTGGAACAATATCGCGGTACGACCATTTTATCGATACGCCGTAATGGCAAGGTTGTCATTGGTGGCGATGGTCAGGTTAGCCTGGGCAATACGGTTATGAAAGGCAATGCACGTAAGGTTCGCAGACTTTATCACGATAAGGTTTTAGCCGGCTTCGCGGGCGGTACCGCCGATGCATTCACCTTATTTGAACGTTTTGAGGGCAAACTCGAAACTCATAGTGGCAACCTTACCCGTGCTGCTGTTGAAATGGCCAAAGACTGGCGAACAGACAGGGCATTACGCAAGCTGGAAGCACTACTTGCTGTTGCTGACCACACTTCTTCACTGATTATCTCAGGTAATGGTGATGTTATAGAACCAGAAGACAGCCTAATGGCTATTGGATCAGGCGGACCGTTTGCACAATCAGCTGCGCGCGCGCTTTTAGACAATACTGAACTAGATGCACGCCAGATCGTCGAAAAAGGCCTACATATCGCTGGAGATATCTGCATTTACACCAATCACAATCTGACAGTTGAAGAGCTGGAATACTAACAAAAGCGTATTATTTGGAGCATTAGATTCATGTCTGAAATGACACCAAGAGAAATTGTCCAGGAACTGGACAAACATATTGTCGGCCAGGACGATGCAAAACGAGCTGTTTCTATCGCCCTGCGTAACCGCTGGCGTCGGATGAACGTTCCTGTGGAGCTGCGCTCGGAGATAACACCAAAAAACATCCTTATGATTGGCCCGACTGGTGTCGGTAAAACCGAAATTGCGCGCCGGCTAGCAAAACTGGCCAATGCCCCTTTTATAAAAATTGAAGCGACTAAATTCACCGAAGTAGGGTATGTTGGTCGCGATGTTGAGTCTATAATACGCGATCTTGTCGACTTCTCTATAAAAATGGTTCGTGAGAAAGAAGTTGATAAGGTTCAAAATCGTGCTGAAGATGCCGCTGAAGAACGCTTACTCGACACGCTTTTGCCCATGCCTGCTGCATCATCAAATAGCTTTGGCTTCACTGATACTGACTCAGCACCACTAGCGGACAGTGAGACTAGGCAAAAATTACGCATAAAACTTCGACAAGGCGAGCTTGATGATCGCGAAATTGAAATAGACGTAACAGCACCTTCTGTAGGTGTAGAAATTATGGCGCCTCCTGGCATGGAAGATATGACCAATCAGCTACAGGGCTTATTTCAGAATATGTCTGGCGGCAAAACAAGCAAACGTAAGCTCAAGGTTTGTGACGCACGCAAATTACTCATTGAAGAAGAAGCCGCAAAACTGGTCAATGAAGAAGAGCTAAAGTTATCAGCTGTTCAAAATGTTGAACAAAATGGCATAGTCTTTCTCGACGAGATTGACAAAGTAGCAAAACGATCAGAAGGTGGCGCTGATGTTTCCCGCGAAGGCGTGCAACGTGACTTGTTACCCCTGGTTGAGGGCAGCACTGTCAGCACCAAATATGGCCAGGTGAAAACCGACCATATCCTGTTTATTGCATCAGGTGCTTTTCATCTGGCTAAACCATCTGATTTAATACCGGAACTACAAGGTAGGCTACCTATACGTGTTGAACTCAAAGCCCTGAGTGTTGATGATTTTATTTCCATCCTAACCGAGCCTGACGCTTCTCTAACCGAACAATATACCGCGCTGATGCGCACTGAGGGCGTTGAATTAACATTTACGCCAGAAGCCATCAAACGCATCGCTGAAATTGCCTGGCATGTGAATGAAAACACTGAAAATATTGGTGCCCGACGTTTGCATACCGTTGTCGAACGCCTACTTGAGGTTATTTCATTCGAGGCTCCAGACCATGATGGTCAAACCATTAATATTGACGAAAATTATGTCAATCAATACCTTAGCGAGCTGTCTCAGAACGAAGACCTGAGTCGCTATATTCTTTAATAGACACGCTAACTCGTATTAGCTGGAGATACACCATGAACAACCCAAAACCAACTGCCATCAATCTGCACAAGATGTCTCGTAAACTTGATATTAGTTTTGATGATGGCCAGGATTTTTCATATAGCATCGAATACCTGCGCTGCTTTTCTCCATCTGCTGAAGTACAGGGACATTCGCCAGAAGAAGCCGTATTACAACTAAAGAAAGAATTCGTTGGTATTGAAAAAATTGAACAAGTTGGCAACTATGCAGTTTGCTTACACTTCGATGATGGACATCACACTGGCATTTACTCATGGGAAACGCTCTACAGCCTGGGTAAAAATATGGAATCTAACTGGGCAGATTATCTCCAGCGACTAAAAGATGCGGGGCACGAGCGTTCAGAAAACAAAGCACCTGTGTAAACAATAGTAAAAACGTAAGACATTAATACCCTGAAACAGGGCTTGCGAATGCCATAACCTGCATTTTTCTTCACTTCGTGCTTTAATGAGCTTACGTGAATTTTGGACACTACTATGCAAAATAAATCAGATCAAAACGACACCACTCATTTTGGCTATGAAAATGTCAATGTTAACGAGAAAGCTGGTCGTGTCGCTGAGGTATTTCACTCCGTAGCAGGGCAGTATGATCTGATGAATGACCTCATGTCATTTGGTGTACATCGCTTATGGAAACGTTACACGATAGAACTTAGTGGCGTTCGAGCCGGACAAAAAGTGCTTGATATTGCTGGTGGCACAGGTGACCTTGCAGCAAAATTTTCATCTCTGGTAGGGCCTAAAGGTAACGTTATTCTTTCTGATATTAACTCTTCAATGTTAAGTAATGGACGATCACGATTAATCGATAAAGGTATTGCTGGTAACATCGAATACGTACAAGCCGACGCTCAGCACCTGCCATTTCCTGATAACAGTTTTGATTGCATCACCATCTCTTTCGGATTACGGAATGTCACAGATAAGGAGCTCGCATTACGCTCTATGTATCGCGTACTCAAACCGGGTGGCCGTCTGTTAGTACTCGAATTCTCTAAACCAGTAACCCCTGGTCTAAAACCTGTATATGATCTTTATTCATTTAAATTACTCCCGCTGATGGGCAAATTAATTGCAAACGATGAAGATAGCTACCGCTACCTTGCAGAATCTATACGTATGCACCCGGACCAGGGCACGCTTAAAGATATGATGATAAATTCCGGTTTTGATCAATGTGAATATCACAATCTTAGTGGTGGCATCGTTGCTCTACACCGAGGATATAAATACTAGACTGTATTCGTATCATGAATATTCCTGTTGCCATAACAGCTGTACTTGAAACCGCTTTTAATCGTTACATCGAACTCGATCCTGACGGCCGCAAACAACTTAATCGTCTTGCTGGCAAAGTTATCAGCATCAATATAACCGGCCTTGATCAAAAGCTTTTCATTATTCCCGGAACCAATTCTGTGCACATCATGTCGCATTACGATGGTGATGTTGACACCCAACTCAAAGGCGCCCCTTTTTCATTATTAAGAATGTCACTAGGTAAAAATTCTGAGCAGCAATTATTTTCTGGTGATGTCGAAATTTCAGGCGACACAGAAACGGGACAACACTTTAACCGCATACTTAATGAACTCGATATTGATTGGGAAGAACATTTATCACATATCACCGGCGATGTTATTGCACATCAACTAGGTTATGGCTTTCGTCAATTGATGGATTGGGGTACTAAAGCAGAAGATTCAATATTTAAAGATACAGCTGAATACCTGGAAGAAGAATCACAGCTTGTTACCACACCTTACGAAATTAATGATTTTAATCAGAATGTCGACAAGTTACGAAATGATGCCGAACGATTAGCTGCACGCATTACACGGCTTCATGATAAACTTTTATAAAGAACAAACAATAATATTGGGCAAATTGCATTGATCAAACCTTCACAAATATTACGCCTGTTACACATTAATCGCGTACTCGTTAAGAATAACCTTGATGAGATTATTTTTGCTGCCCACTTATTACGCCCTTTCCGTTTTATGTACTACGTTGCTCCATGGAACTGGGTTAAACGAAAACGTGCATCACATGGTGCACGTATACGGCTGACGTTAGAAGAACTTGGGCCAATTTTTGTAAAATTTGGTCAAATCCTATCTACCCGTCGTGACCTTTTGCCAGACGATATTGCAGAAGAGCTCGCTAAGCTTCAGGATAGAGTCCCGGCCTTTGATGGACAACTTGCTGTAGATATCATCGAAAAGGCTTACAACAAAAATATCACTGACTGTTTTAGTGAATTCGATATCTCACCACTGGCTTCAGCCTCTATCGCACAAGTGCATTCTGCTACCATGTACGATGGCAACAAAGTCGTTGTAAAAGTTTTACGACCAGGCATTGAAAAAATCATTAGGCGTGACCTGGATGTGCTTTATTTGATTGCCGGCCTCGCTGAAAAATACTGGCAAGACGGTAAACGACTAAGACCTGTTGAAATAGTTGATGAATTTTCAAAAGTCATTTTTGACGAGCTTGACCTTGTTAAAGAAGCCGCCAACGCTACTCAGTTACGTCGAAACTTTGAAACATCAGGAATGTTATATGTACCTGAAATTTACTGGCCTTATGCAAAACGTAATGTTCTCGTTATGGAGCGTATTCACGGCACACCCATAGGTGAGGTCGACAAACTCAAACAACTTAATATCGATATGAAAATCCTTGCTGAGCAGGGCGTTGAGATATTTTATACGCAGGTCTTTAATCATAATTTCTTTCATGCTGACATGCACCCGGGAAACATTTTTGTATCTGATGAAGGTCAGTACATAGCGGTTGATTTTGGCATTGTAGGCACCTTAACCACTGCCGACCAACGTTATCTTGCTGAAAACCTTCTTGCATTTTTTAATCGTGATTACCAACGTGTTGCCGAACTGCACCTTGAGTCTGGCTGGGTACCATCTTCCACACGTGTTGATGAATTTGAATCGGCCATTCGTGCAGTCTGCGAGCCTAACTTCAATCAACCACTCAAAGACATTTCCTTTGGCCAGGTGTTATTAAGATTATTTCAAACTGCTCGTCGATTTAATATGGAAGTGCAACCACAATTGGTGTTACTACAAAAGACACTGCTAAATGTTGAAGGCCTTGGCCGCCAACTTTATCCTGACCTTGATCTTTGGACAACGGCCAAACCTTTTCTTGAAAAATGGATGAAAACACAGATTGGTCCGCAAGCATTTTTTAATCGTCTACAAACTAATATGCCAATCTGGTCAGAAAAGTTGCCAGAATTGCCTTCATTAATGCATGACTATTTACGTAAAAGCGTTGATGGGACTCTCGAAATTAAATTTAAATCTGATGAAATAGAACAATTACGTCAGGACATCAATCAAAACTCTAACCGCACTATTACTGGTATTGCTGCTGCCGCTTTCATTATTGGCGCCGCTGTTACACTAGGTTTTAACCATAGCGCGACTACCAATTTACTTGGACTGCCTATCAGCACATGGTTATTTGGAGGCACGGGTTTAACTCTGTTTATTATTTCGCTAACTAAAAAATAGCCTATATAATCTTCTTTATGCAAATAAACAATATATTAACTGACTAGATCTTTTCAGCTTTTGTTTTTTCTTTATCTTCGTACATTGAATAATCAGCTTCTTTCATCAAGTCCTCCACTGTTTGAGCCTGCTGAGGATATAGTGCTGATCCAATGCTGATACCAACATTAAATTCATTCTCATCTAAACTAAATTTTGTTACAAATGCATTTCGTATTTTTTCTATTATCGCCAGGATCTCATCAGGCCTTTCAATGTTTTCAACTAATATTAAAAACTCATCTCCACTACGGCGTGCTAACGTATCTCCTTCTCGTATGCAGGCAGATAATCTTTCAGACGCTCTTCGTAAGACCTTATCTCCTATCTCATGCCCATAAGTATCATTAATTATTTTAAAATTATTTAAATCCAGAAAAAACAATGCCAACATTCCTTTTTTCCGTCTTACCTGTGCCATGGCATGGTCTAATCTATCATAGAGTAAATTCCTGTTTGCCAATCCTGTCAAACTATCATGGTTTGCTAAAAAAAATAATTTGTCTGTTGTTTGTAGTTTTTTCATTTCAGATTCATGGTAACTTCTTGCATACGACATCAATACACTAAATGATATAATACCAACCATAAACACAACTATTATTAACCACCAGTTAATATGTTTCCAACCCATCTGTTGCTGTTGATACATACGTAATGTTTCTATTCCGCTATCTATAACACGCTCATCTACCAATAATGGAAATATTATTGTTTCAATTACAGATTTATCTCTACCTTTATAATGATATAAATGGCCTTTTGTATCCTCACGATCAAAATCTCTGTGATAAAGTGAAAAGGTAAACCCCTGCTTACGCCCTTCGAAAGGATTAATTAGTGAATTTGCGTTTACCACTAATACAGCAAACTTTGCATCTTCCAACATGTCCTTTCCATGACTTAAAATTTGTTTTCGTAAAACTTGTCTGTGTAACAAATATGCACGTGGGCCTTCGATAAGTTTAAATGGCACTGATGCTACAGAGCTTTGTGTTTTAATGCCTTCAAGAAATGATTCTCGGAAAAAATCATTTTTCTGAAGATCCAAACCCAGCACTTTTTTTGATTCTTCTGGAAATGGCTCCATAAAAACAATAGGCAGATAAAAGTCATGATTACTATCTGCTTTATTCCAGGCCCTGTTACCTGAATAGTCAAAGGACTTAATACTGAAATCACCATATATATTTTGATATTTTTCTATAAATGCTGTTTTATTTTCACGTTTTACCTTGTCCACAATCTCAAACATAAATATGTGCGGGTAACGATGTTGCATATATCGGGCAAACAGCCTTATATTAGTGTGATCAACATCAAATGAAGCATCTATTGTTGCGACAAAGCCTTCTAATATTGTTTCATTAATACTCACACGTTCATTTATTTCTCTTAATACCGCCTCTCCTTGTTCACGAAATTGTTCATGTGCTTTTTGTATGTCATTCATGATTCCAAACGCCATCACCATTCCAACAAATACAATCCATGCTACGATTACGTAAACATAAATATTTTTTGTACTCACAGGTGCGTCTATTTTTATCATTCAGACCTTTGTCTACATTATTAACTAACAATGCTAAACTCTATTTATTGTGTATCAGATTATCATGTTTAAAATTCTATACGCAGCTTTATAACTACGTAATATTTACGAGCAAACTATCATGGGACGTTATCGAGCACCTCAAAAACCAGGTTCTTTCTATATTACGGCCCAAGGCCATGAATCATTAGTCAATGAGCTAGACTATCTCTGGCGTGTAAAACGTCCAAAAGTCACTCAATCTGTTTCTGAAGCTGCCGCACAAGGTGATCGTTCAGAAAATGCTGAATATATTTACGGTAAAAAACAATTACGTGAGATCGATTGGCGTGTACGCTTTCTAAGAAAACGCTTGGATAATCTCACTATTGTTAATCAAGCTCCCGATAATATTAATAAAATCTACTTTGGCGCCTGGGTGTCTCTGGAAGATGCTGAGGGGCAACAATTCACATACCGTATAGTTGGGCCAGATGAATTCGACACTAAAAAGGCCTGGATCAGTATGGATGCGCCTCTTGCTCGGGCACTAATGGGTAAAACTCTTAATGATGAGGTCATAGTTAACCTTCCGAATGGCATAACTAACTACTATGTTATTGATATTAAATATAATTTCTCTTAAACGGTCTGTGCCCTTTAACATAATTTAACATTTTTTAAGATCTGCCGTTATAGATATAGTTGTAACTAATTATAAGTATACAGATAATGCCTAATTCGCAACCGATAGAAAAAGAAGCAGGTCCAGATTCCGTTGATGAATCAGCCATCGGGCCGGATCATTATGCTGACCACCTTGCTGAAGTAAATGAAACTCAGGATGTTATTTCTAACACTGACATAGTCAATGAGCAAGGTGTTCTACTTTGCAAAAAAGGTATGCGAATTACTAAAAAAACTGCATCTCGTCTTTTGCAGCACAAACTGACTGAACCTATCGAAAACAGCATTAACCTGTCAAATAGTATTGATAATCAATTTTTATATAAAAAATTAATCGGCATTCAGGAACAATTTCCTGACATGATGAGTATTCATAACCAATTAAATTTCGCGAATATTTGTAAAGACCAGTTCATTTCTACATTACTACAACCAATAGTCATCCAGAAACTAACTGTTATGAATGAGCAAATTGGTGAACAAATTAATAAAGCAGTTTTTACCGCATGGTTTAGCATGCTGATTGCAGCAGAAATGGGGTTAAACAAACAAGATCAAAAAGATGCCTTTCTAGCAGGTTTGCTGCATGATATTGGTTTCATTCATTTGTCTCCAGAGCTACTGAGTAAAAAAGGCGCATTATCGTCCGAAGAATGGCGCGCAATTCAAAGTCACGTTGTCATCGGTAAAGTAATGCTCGAGAAATATGACAATATCCCTTTATCTGTTGCAAATGCCGTCATGGAGCATCATGAACGTTGCGATGGTGCAGGTTACCCAACAAATAAAAATGAAGATCACTTAAGTGTGCTGGGGCAAATTGTAGGTATCGCCGATAGTATTTATGCAATAAGAACGCAACAATTTACAAAACATAATCGTACCATGTTTGATCTTATGCCTTATTTACAAATGAATGCACACACCTATTTTTATGATGTCTATAAAGCCGTAGCCGTTATTCTAAAACGTACCGGTTTAAAAATGAGCATTCCAAACTCTGCTGATATTAAATCAATGGCAAACACTACTTTGTTACGTAGTCAGGCACTATGCCGTGCGATCGAATATATGCAAATGTGTAATGTTACTGAGTTATCTTCTGCATTACCTAACAACAAAGGAAAAGCATTATTTAAAATCAGCCAACAAGTTATAAAAATGACTTCTGAATCAGGCTTGGTTAAAGATGAGCTACATACCTGGTTAGGTGATCTTACGCGCGACCCGGATATAAATGCTGTTGCAGAACTCAATGAAATAGATTTAATGCTAAACGAGCTTCACTGGCAACTTAATAATGCTTATCGGTCATGTGATAATTCTCTGCAACAAACCAATGTTCCGTCAGAAATCTTATTTAAGTTACGGGAAACTTATAACGTGGTTGGTTTATGCCTTGGTGACCTCGAAGACAAACTATGACATACCCGTTAGTCAGCAATTGTTATTTAAGTTTATAATAAATAATAACCGTCAGAATCGTTAATGTCAGAATCCACATTAACATAAATAAAACATAAGACTGTCGTGCTTTTTTCTGTTCCAACCATGTGCGTGGCCTTACACCCTTAAATAAAAAAACAAACTTCGCCGAAAGGTTCACGCAAACTATATTCACCGCAAGTAATAATCCTGCCCCTCCGGCCAGTTCATATTGCCCAGCACCTAACATAATGCCAGCAGTGGCGACGGGTGGTAACAAAGCAACTGCCACCATCACGCCGACTAAAACTGATGATAATCCGGTTGTCAGCGAAAGTGCTGCAGCTAAACCCGATGCAAGAGCCAGTACTACACCATCAATCCCAACATAAGTACGTGCTAACAACTCTTTACTCTCTAATGCTGTTGACCAGTTCAAGCCTAATATCCAACAAAGAACAAAAGCCAAACCAATACCGACTAATTTAGTATTGAAAGCTCGTAACATTAATTCCCGGTCACCCAAAGCAGATCCAAGTGCTAACGCGATATTAGGGCCTAATAATGGTGCGATTACCATCGCGCCAATTACAACCGCGACATTATCTTCAATCAGTCCAATCGCCACTACGATCGTTGATAAAATCACTAATAATAGATAAGTGCCATTTAAACGTGCACCTTGCTCAATCTGACTATATAGTTCTTCTCGCGTAAGTGTGCTTGGACCGGAGGATTTCTTTGAATTTTGACTTGTTTGAACAAGTGGCCAAATGGCTTCAGTATCATACAAAACAACCCGGCTATCTTCACTACCAGACAACATACTCTGTAAAGTATCCATTACTCGCTGACGATTCTCTGGTTGTACTAACAGTTTAATACTACAGCGACCTCGTTCATCAACTGCTCCATGCCAGACTTCTGGCACTTCAAACTGCTCACCAACACCCATAATAGTATCCAGATGACCAATATCTGTTATAACTTCAATAACTTTCAATGTTTCTACCCATTTCTCACCAAACCTTTTTCGACATCATTTTTTATCTTTTCGCCGACTAACACTTCTATTAGTGCAAGTGAAAAATCCATTGCCGTGCCAGGTCCTCGTGAAGTGATTACGTAACCATCTTTCACAACCGCAGCAGAGTCATAACTCATACCGGGTATATCCATCTTATCGATTACACCTGGATAACTGGTCGCTTTTTTATTATCAAGCAACCCCGCTGATGCCAACACTTTTGGTGCTGCACAAATCGCGGCGGTATATTTATTTGCTTGAGACATTGTACTTAGCAATTGATGAATACGGCTATCATTATCCAGATGATCTGCTCCAGGGAGACCACCTGGCAAAACAAGCATGTCATATTCCTGGGTTAATGCTTGATCAAGTGTCATAGAAGGAACAAGAACCGTACCACGTGAACACGTAACCGGGCCCTCTTTTAAGCCTGCAGACACAACGGTAATGCCAGCGCGAACCAGTAAATCAATAATTGTTACGGCTTCGAGTTCTTCGCAGCCTTCCGCGATAGGGATAAGGACGCTTGCCATAATCGCTGCCTCTCATTTTTTATTTTAAGCAATTCCGAAATTGCAACGAGACGTACACCCATACGATTCAACTGAGGTATCATCTCTTTTAAAACCTTGATCGTCGTAGCGTATGGGTGACCTATTGCAACTGCGCTACCTTTCCTTTTTGCTATTGCAATCGTTTTAGCAAACTGTCTTCGTACTGATTGCAAATCAGGATCATGATCAAGAAATACGTTTCGCCTTAAACTGGGCACGCCTTCTTCCACAGCAACGGCTAGCGCAACACTAGCTGATGTTGTGCGGCTGTCTACAAACAATAAATTACCATTACGCTTCATTTCTCGCATAAGCCAACTCATGTGACCAGGATGCTGCGTAAGTAAACTACCCATGTGATTATTAATGCCAATTGCATGCGGCACTGAGGCCAGGTCTTTCTGCATCTCCCAAATAAATTCCTGTCTGGTCATATCCAACGATAACCCACCAGGACCCATTGGATTTTTTGCAACAGATTCCATTGGTAAATGCAAAAGCACATCTTTTTTGTATTGGTGTGCCAGATTAGCGAGGCGTCTTGTCGCATCAAACGTCGGGAGAAAAGAGCAAGTAATAGCACCGGGTAACCTGACAACCTGTTCATGACGATTATTATCACTTCCAAGGTCATCAATAATAATACTTATAACAGCCTCGTCGGCTGTTACAGCTGATGTGTAAGCACCTAAACTTAACAGCAGGCACGTTATGCCTGCTGATA
>Ga0316205_10002056_pt1 | contig 22301 bp, 14 predicted proteins | sample 3monthpyrite_MG_FD_204941 | JGI IMG/M metagenome (GOLD analysis project Ga0316205, IMG submission 204941) | Microbial mat bacterial communities from mineral coupon in-situ incubated in ocean water Damariscotta River, Maine, United States -... | ecosystem: Environmental > Aquatic > Marine >... | reverse complement strand
TTTGCCGCGCGACGTTTGTTTGAAGGTGAAGGTTCATACGGCAACGGCGCCGCGATGCGGATTACACCACTGGGTCTTTTTTATTATCAAGACGAAGACCTGTATGAAAAAGTGAAAGTCTCAGCTGAAGTCACCCATACGCATCCGGTGGGGATTGATGGTGCGGCGGTGTTCGCCAAAGCGCTTGCTAAAACAGTCACCCTAAATCCGCTGCGACCTTTTTCGCCGCAGGCATTTATAGAAATGCTAGTGGATTTTTCACGCACAGATGAAATCAAAGAAAAGTTAGCAATGATCCCTGCATTGCTCGAAAGGGAAGTTGATCCCGCCGAAGCGGTCAAAAAATTAGGCAACAGTGTCATCGTTCAAGAATCGATGCCAATGGCCTTATTCTGTTTCCTGCGTTACCCACACACCTATCTTGAAACCGTGTTATGCGCAATCACCCACGGTGGCGAGCGGGATACCATGGGCATAATGGCTGGTGCATTAAGCGGTGCTTATCTTGGTATTGATGCTATTTCTGAAGAATGGCGTAATAAGCTAGAAGATGTGCGGCATTTAGAATCTCTGGCACGAGAGTTAGCGGCGCGTTGAAAATAGTTCTACTTTTCCCTGCCAACCCACTGCCAAAAAAAATGCCAAACAAAACGCGGATTCTGAATCAAATAACGTCGCCATAAGCGTCGAGGCTCACAACCTAAACGAAACAACCATTCCAAGCCCAGTGATTGCATCCAACGCGGCGCATGAGGTTTGTTTCCCGCTATAAAATCGAAAGCGGCCCCCACACCAAGCATGACGCAATGTAGTTTATCCTTGTGTTCCGCCATCCAGCGTTCCTGCTTGGGACAACCCAATCCAACAAATAAAAATCGCACACCGGAATCATTTATTTGTCTGACGATGTCAGCATCTTCGTTCATTGATAAAGCGCGAAAGGGTGGGGCAATACAACATGAAACAGTCAGGCCAGGATATCGAAGTGAAAGCACATTCGTAAGTTGTTCCAGCAGCTCTGGCGTTGCACCATAAAATCCAACAGAGATGTTTTGCTCTGCAGATTGTTGGCAAAGTGCCAACATCAAATCCGTGCCACGTACCTGCTGGGCATCGCGGTGGCCGAGCAGTCGCTGTGCCCAGACTAGCGGACGGCCATCGGGGATTACCAAGTCAGCATTGTTGACGACATCACGAAACGCATCATCGTCAAATGCCTCCATGCACATGTGGATATTTGCGGCGCAAATGTATTGAGCGGATTCAGATCGTTCCCACGTGAAAATATGTTCAAGCATTTTTGATGGATGCCATGTACTTATATAGAGAGCAAGAATATTTAGTTTTGCTTGTGGTGTCATATTAGTAGGGTTGCTGTGTATATTTTTACGATTAGGTACAAACTTGATTTTGAAAGTAATCTAATTTTTTTGTCATTCATTAATATTTTTCTCTTTAAAAAAATATTAAGAGTAAAAAATTGTTCAGCACGAAAATTATATGCCTGGCCTGGTTTTTCTTCCCCAGTATGCAGGGAAAAGAATACGTTGGATATATTTAAGCCAATATAACGGCCAGAAAATTCCACCATGTCGTCGTATAAAAAAAAGCCATTGGCCAGGCGGTAGGCCTTTTGGTGTGCGTAGAGCTTTTATTCGCGTGCTGAGTGATAATTCAGGATTACTCCATGAAGGTGGTGGATTTCTACTACATGTTCCTGCATAGCCAGGAATAATGAGTATTGGGATGCCTTTTTTCTTTGCGCGCAAACCATAATCGGTATCGCCCATGGCATGAGTGTACTCTGGCGCGAGATTTCCAATTGTGTTGAAAACATTATGTGGAATCAATACGCAGTTGCCATCAAATGAATCACAACGCTGTAGTTCATTTGATGGAATGACAGGAGTAAAGCTGATGGGTTGCCATTTGTTTTTTGCTTTTAGTCCACCGTAGGTTCGTTTGCCATTATTCGTGTCGCATGAAGAGCCTATTATGATCGGCGATGAGCTGAATTGTATTTTTCCCTTATTATAGGACTCAAGAAGGCAGGCTAGAGTGTTAGAGTAAAGAGTTGTATCGTCGTTGAGCCATAAATAAAAGTCATAATTATTTTTTTGTGCGGTGCTGAATGCAATTCTCATTCCCTCATTCCAAAATATAGAGCTGTCGCAGCGGATGATTTTCACATCAGAGAAATTCTTTTCTATAGCTTCCACGCTGCCATCTGTACTGCCAGCATCAACAAGGTATACAGAGTATTGTATATTATGATCAATGGTTTGGTTCTCAAGGGCTTTTAGGCAGGATAGGGTTATATCCCTCCTGTTATGACATGTAATCAATATTGCGATTGTGATGTTGTGCATTGGTGTTTAGATTAACCGTGATTAATTTTTTTATGTTAACTAATTAACGATGTACATGGATATGTCGCCATTTTAAGATCTTGCGGAATTTATGGATGAATACATAAGGTTCAGTTAGGCAATATAAAAACCCCAGTGGCATCCATAGCATATCGCTAATCAAATAGCGGAATGAGAAAGGGATGTCACTTATCTCCTTTAAAAGACTGTCTATATCATACCCCATGACCTCCAAGCGCTCCTTTCCTATCCAAAGCAAGTAACGCTTGCACCATGCTTTTCTTAAAGGATTAGCCATTGTTTTTTTCCATTTTTCAAGCGGCTCAGAAGAAACTTCATTGTAGGCTTTACTGCCCGTTAGATCTCCCAGTTCACTGGGTAATTGGGTTTGTGTAAATTCTGATAATACTCGTGGATTGAATTTTAGATCGAGATAGTCAAAAATTTCTCTCCAGTTTTCTTTGTTAGTCATGAGATCTTCGTAGCGTACGGATATCCCACTATCCTGATTACTATAAGTTTCAATCAGACGTTCTAATCCTTCAAAGAGGTCAATTTTAAAACGGTAAATACTCCATCTCCCTTCCCCCCACGTTTCAATTATAGATGCAGCGATAGATAGCGGGTTCCTCCAGAGGTAAATGTATTTTGAGTCAGGAAAGATATCTACAATATCTTGAGAAATAAGATGATATCTGGGCGTTTTATCTAGAAAATATAACTCATTATTCTTGCTTAGATCTTTGTATATGTCGGTACAAAAATTATGAATATGTCGTTGATAGTCGTTCTTTTTATTAGGGAGCTCATTACAAAGACCTTCCAATGCAATAGCGCAGACGTTGTGATTGTATTCGGTATACATGCCCTCTGATTTAAGCGAGTAAACGAGAGGAAGTAGCAGCCAGGGTTCAGGGGTAGTCGCAATATTGTTGTCTGCAGCAAGAACACGTTGTGCCAAGGTAGATCCAGACCTCGGGAGGGAGAATAGAAAAATGGGTGTAGGTGTGGTTGGATGCATTTTTTATGTATCGATTAGATTTAATTGGATGACTTTAGTATTTTATTTAATATGCGTCGGGGTGCCCTTCTAATACCTCGAAATAATGTGGCAGATACGATGTTTAGGTATCCGGTTTTCCCGAAGTGTTTGATGAGTAAATTTTTGTTTGTTTTTATTACGCCAATCTGTGTCGAGAGGTGTTTTAAATAATGGGCAGATGATAGTCCGCTCTCAGTTTGTCGGTATGCCATGCCTGTAACACCAGAATGTACCCACATATAGGGTAGGCCTGAAAGCCGTATCTTGAAATCCCAATCCTCATAAAGGTTGATATTGTGTTTCATACCGCCAGATTCTATATACAGTTTTTTGGACAGCATCATGTGTGTGGGTATAGGTGGTGTTCTCAGGGCAACCCATTTTAGCCGTTTGTAGGTTTCGCTGCCTGGAAATTTTCTCATATCCCAGAATCCAAGTTGTTCGTGGTCATTAAGCATTAGAGAAATATCGGAAAAAGCAACCGCATTATTTTTATTGAGTGCCGAGTATTCTTTCTCAATTTTATTGGGGTAGTACCAATCATCGCCATCTAGGGCAGTTATAATTTCTGACTTTGCGCTACGTATTGCAAGGTCACGATTTTGTCCAGCACCAAGATTATTTTCGCGAAATATAGGTTTTATATTATTGTGTTGTATTGCGAGTGATTTTATAAGTTCGCGGGAGTCGTCAGTTGAGCCATCGTCAGCTACGATTATTTCATTTACAGGCAACGTTTGTTCGAGAACGCTTGTTATTGCCTTAATGAGATAGGGGCTATTATTGAAGCTAACAATTATACAGCTGATGTCTGGCATGGCTTAATATTGTAAGTATAATTGAATGCTGATGCTAATATATTGTGAAGGCACAGTTTTTTCTGTAATGCTATGGGACTTAGTATTAGGCATAGCTTTTGAGTAAGCAATATTATCATGCTTTAAAAGTCCAAATGTTAGAGCGAGCCATTTAAAAATAAATATTTGAGTTACACCTTTTTTATTAACGTATCTAAATGAAAAAATACGAGCAAGATAAACCTTTGATTTCAATTCATGTTCCGAAATGTGCCGGTACAAGTTTTATTCATGTGTTGAAAAAGTGGTATCAACGTAGACTTTTGATGCATTACCCCGATGAAAGGCGTGGTAAAAGGCCAAAAAAACATAATCTCAATTCCAGCTGGTCCTGGGGGAAAGGTAGAAAAAATAAATGTGTTCACGGCCACTTTAATTGGGAGCGTGGCTATGGCGCTAAAGACTATTACCCTGAAGTTAACCAGTTTATAACGATTCTGCGTGATCCATTTGATTTGCATATGTCAAACTTCAGGTTTTTGAAATCTCTAAAAGAAAAAGCTTATCGTGATGGCAGTAGAAGCAAGGAATCTACTGATTCTAGATATGATCTAGAAAAATACCTGGAAGAAACGCGTTCATTTATGTTGGCTTTTATGCCCAAGCGCATAAACATGGAAAATTATAGGGATGTTTTGGGGAGTGAATTTATCTATATGGGTATTGTAGAAGATATTCAGGTAAGTGTAGATGTGTTGGCAGACAAGCTTGGGTTTCAGACAGTAAAAATTCCTAAAAATAATGTATCAACACACTTAGAAAAAATACCAGCAGGTGCGCGTGAGAAATTTATGTCTGAGCATCCTGTGGAGTATGCGATTTACAATCACGCATTAGAAAACTATAAATAATCTTCTGGCTTTTAGCGCAGCCAAATGAATGCTTGTGTATGCTTTCAGAAATTATTTTATTTTTAACGTTTTAAGCCAGTTCTGATATTTGCTAAAGTCGAACTGTTGCGCATTAAAAAGTCAATTTTGGGAGGGATAAGCGCCTGAATGGCGCATTGCGTAGTTTTTTCTATTTAGCTTTTATTAAAAGCGATAAGCCTTTTATGAATTTTCCGATACCTGAGGCAAGCAAGCTTGTAACATCAATAATCCAATTTTGGAAATAATAGTTTTTATTGAACAGGGCTATAGTCGATAAAAATATTTTTTTAATGGCTCGGCGTGATATGGATAGCGGGATGAAAAGAACTTTGGCTAGTGTTGGTTGGTTATTCATTCCAGCCCATGAGTCACGTCCCTTTGCGTAGGCAGATTTAATAAACCAAATAGGCGTTAGTTTATAATTATCAACCAGATGAAAAATTTTTAGTTCAGGGTCGAAGCCGATGGTTCCGCCATTCTCTCGAATTTTCACCTGTAGCAATGTTTCTTCACCATAGGCTACTTTGTTTCCGCTCATACCGATGCTCGCTGGAAAACCTCCTAATTCAATTAGAATACTTTTTTTAAAGGCAACGACACATCCGGTGGCGTAGCCATTTTCAAGTGCGCAGGTTTCTGTTGAGAGGTGTTCGTTGCTGACCAGATGGTCCGGGAACCATTTTGGTTTTCCGTTCTTATACCAGGGGAGAAAAACCCCGCCAAAACAATCGAAATTGTAATTCTCGGTCACATATATCGCGCGTTCTGAGAAGGTTTCGAAAGCTTTTGTATCATCATCAAGATATAAAATCCAATTAGATCGCGCTTCTTTGAAGCCGCGATTACGCGCATAGCTTAGCCCTTGTGCACTTTCAAATATATATCGTGAGTTTGTCAATTGGTTAGATAAAGAGTCATAGACATCTTTTGTGTCATCATTTGAGTTGTTGTCAATGATTAATATTTCATAGTCATTAGCGTTTGCCGTCTGACAGGTAAGACTCGCGAGACATTCACGAAGTATTGCTGCGCGATTATGAGTGCATATTATAATGCTAAGTTTCATAGTGTTCGTGATGAGTGGTTGTGATCGGGTTGTCGCCCCAGTTCATTTTATAAATAGAGGTTTTAATTTTGCTAAATAGATATTTCTGGCTGCTGATATTATAACAGTTGTGTAGTCAGATTTGTTTTCATCTAGTGTATGTTTATTCATTTTTTGAGAGAAAGTTGAGTGTTAGGGAGAAATTAAGTGCACAAACATGTGCGTGCGCGCTCTTTAGTGCGCCTCCAGCCAGGCATTCTAATTATGTCGCAAGTATCCCTCGGGTTTAACTCTCATTGCGGAGCAATTTTTTTAGAATATTACGGATAAAATATGGTGGGCGAAAATAAAATAAATTCATGTATTTATAGTGATTGATTGCTTTATTGACAATGAAGTCCTTGAATGTTTTAGGTTGAGCTGTGTGATGGATATAGCTGGAATAAAATTCTTCAGCGTTGCTGATTCGTTTGCTTATTATTTTATGATTTTGTGCTGCATGCGCGTTGTGCATAAAGTTCGCATCTGATTTATTTATATTTATAAAATTTAAAATATCGGATAATTTGGATTTATTTGCTACAAGTTCCTCAAAATAAACATGTAGGAATGGTTGCTTATGTTTTTTTAAATAACATAATAAATGGTTGTAGTAGTTACAAAGGTCGTTTGAATAAGAAATGAATTGTTTTGGGGAGATGTAGGTGGGCTGCTCAGAATGTTTTTGGCTGGAATCATTGCTGGCCAGTAGTTTTGACCATTGCCCAGTTTTTTTTGCAGCAAGCATGGAAGTGTATACGGCAAGGTAATTTTTTCGTTCTAGAACTATTTTTTTTACAGATGGGTCCTTTATCATTGCTCTTAATATTGTAATGTTTTGATTTCTTAATAACTTGAATCCGACTGCTTTATGGTCGAAACTCCTATCCCAAATGGCTGTGAGAAACTTTATAGGTTGAGCGTCTCTTGTATCTGTAGCCTCAAACTCTTTAAATTCACCGTTTCGTTTGTTGAGTGCAAAGTACGAAGTGTTTGGGTGGAATAGCTCATGATGACATAATATTTCAGGGTGGGAGTTGAGTAGGCCGCAAAGCATATTCGAGCCTGACCTCCCTGTAGATAGTATTATAAAGCGTTCTTCCATCGTGACCCTCTTCTCAAGAGTGAGAGTAAGATATGTAGGTTGTATTTGTTGGTGATGTTGACGTGTTTAAATTCAATTTCATTTTATGTCGAAGATGTAGCCTTTATTAAAGGGGGCTATGGTAAAATCCCACACTGCATAGATATTATGCAATCGAATATTTTTTATTTCGGCTATCTAGTTCTGTTCAGTGTGGTCTATATAATAAATGTCCACATTTTTAGTAGTTAGCTAGAGCGCATAAATTTTTGTATATTTTATCCTCTTCGCAGAGGGGTTTGATATGACTGGTAGTTCTTTTAAGGCGTGTATCAGGGAACGTTTCGTCAAACCGTGCACTGAGAAATATCTCGATACGATTCTTTGCTTGGCCGTTTAGTATTTGATCATAATGAATGAATAGCCAGTCGCCTTTATGTCTGTGGATCTCAATTATATGTTGATACATAAGCATCCAAACCATGAGTGCATTCTTATGTGTTATATGGAAGTTGCTCAAGTATTTTGTGGTGTTACATTCTTTTATTATGCTTTTTGCCGTGATGCTTGGCTCACGAAAAACACATAAAAATCGGGTGTTGTTTAGGTGTGGCAGCCATATTGGTAACGTATATGATAGGCGTGGGTCTTTAAAACAAAAAGGTGTTATGGATGTGATCTTCGCAATGCGTTGGTCGATGTTTTTGTCTGATGAGAGCTTAGCTTTAAGTGGGATTCGCGCTAACCACCGTTGCCCGTTTGTTGGAATATTTCTTGATATAATATTCCCTATAAAAGGTACACGTTTAGGGAGTGCTTTGGATAATATTGATTCATTTATGCTGTTTATCTCTGGTGCTTCAAAAAAACCTTTTGGGTTCGTGTCTCTTGGGGCGTGTAAGTCTTTGCCCATGAAATAACCTGATTTAGCTAAACAGCCGGCCAGCATGCTTGTTCCGCTGCGTCCTGATCCAAGTATCAAACAATTATACATATGTGTGATCCGTTATCTTTTTAATATAGTAGTTGAATATGAATAAAAGGTATTAGTTTATTCAGGAAAAATTACGTTGAAAGATATTTTTCAATCGATCAAAGGTGTTTGGAGGCTGTTTTAATATTTTATCATCAGTGGTGTCTTTGTTTGCTTTATTTTTGTCAGGGTTCAACCCATAGTTTGGTAGATAGGAGAGGTTGAGTTGTCTTTTATTGATTATTGAATGTTGTCGTTGGTATTTATCAGACTGTGCCAATGTTGAAGGGTGCCATGGGTGGTAAATAAATTCATCGGGGTTCCATGAAACATGGAGGCCAAGGTTTTTTAGTCTTGTATATACATCAAGACCATTTGCGTGAAAGCCAGAAGAAAATTCAGGGTCTTGATCATAGCCATTAATTTCAAGTAGCCATTTCTTTCTTACTGAGAGGCAGCCGCCATAGTTAGTGGCATTGTTTAATTGGGCATTTTTTCTTAGGTGGTCAAGTGTGTAGCTATGGACTTTATTATGTTTTTCTTTGGGCTCATCCAGTCTATAGTGATACATGGCAAGCTTTTCACATGCTTCATGTTCTTTGATGATGGATGTAAGGAATGATTTTTCCATTGCGATATCGGCGTCTGGTATGACGATGATTTCACCTTTGCTGGCTTCAATCCCTGCATTGAAACAGTATGATGAGTGATATTCTTTGTTTGGTGGGTTATCAAGCTTGATAGTCATGACGCCATCGCATGCCGATAATTCATCTGCAACTTTTCTATAATATTCAACCCATATTATTTCATAGTTTGATATTGGAAGTGTTTGTTTAGATAGAAAGCGAATAGTGTGGAAATGTTCACGGAATCCCCCGTCAATCATGACGACTGATATTTTCATCTTACAAGCCTTTTGATTATATTTTTCAGCTTTCCGTACAAATTGTGGTTAGTATGTAAAGGCTTTTTCGGTGGGTTGTAGCTGTCGCCAAGGGGGTGATCATTATTCTCTGGCGTATAATTGATGGTTATATTTGCGAATCTGTTGGCGTCATTTTTATCCCTACAATAGAAAATATTCTCGGAGAGCCTCCTTGCTTTATGGTATCCGAATGAGCCGATTAGATATGCGTCTAATAATTTTTCGCTTTCTTTTGTATTAGCTTCTATAACGATAATTTTTGGTTTATATGTTGAAATATTCAGACCATGTAAGACGGCCATTTCTGACCCTTCAACATCTATGGAAATAAAATCAATATCTGTAGCTGAGGGCATTTTTTGTAGTATGGAGTCAAGTGTAACTGTTGGCACAGTTACCTCTTTGAAACCGTTAAAAGTCAGGCCACGGTTCTCATACCTTTTTTTTATTTCATCTTCATCCCACTTTTTTGTTCCCGATAAAAGTCCGAGTTCTTCAGTATAAAATGTAATAGAGCTATCATTAGTGTTGTCAGTGCAAGCTGCTTGTATGCAGGTGCTGGTAGGGCGGTTTTCTTTGCATTTGTTGTAATAAAATGGATTTGCTTCAATGCAAATGCCATCCCATCCCGCAAGGTCAAAAATATACGAGTTGCTAAGATGGATGCCATCGAATGCACCGACATCAATATAAAAGCCTTTCTCACTAGGTGCGAAAAATTTCCATAGCAAATAATCTTCACCATTTTGGCTAAAACATTTATTTGGTGAATTGCTCATTTTCTTTTCAGCCATAAGGCTATTGTCTCAATAATGCTGGGTTTAAAGCCGGATAAACTATAGTCATTTTTTTCTAGCCATTCACCTGCAAGTTTTTCAATGAAAAATATTTGATGTCTTGATAGGTTGTTTTTCCATTCTTCAGACTGACCGCTACTTATGTGATTGTAATGCAGTAATGTCTCTTTATGAAATGAATGTGTGTTTGCTTTATTCGGAGGCGCACTTTCATTAGACGCAATTATTCTAGATTTTTGTTTTTCAAGTGTGAGTTCATTTGCGATTGCGCTACATTTGTTATCATTTACCAAAATGCCAAAATAATCAGCAATTCTTTTGGTTTCTTTAAATAGGTCATTTGTTACCTCCTCATACTGAGATATCATAACATTTGGCAGTGCATTCCATTTGTAGAATTCATTGATGCATTCATTAATTAATTGTTTAATCCATGCGTGGTTGAAGTCGGATCCTGCCATTTTTAATGAAGAGAGAACCACGTCACGGATATCCCTATAAACATACAGCCCTTTAGCGTTGCCAATACTGAATTCATGTGCAATTTCATCAGTGCAAATATGGCTCTTGAAAATTTTTATGCCAGAATATGATTTGTATTTCTTTTTGACGCGCTGGAAGTCGCTTGGAGCTACCCATTCTATTCGTTTTCCGACGTGGGCCTGCTCCACCAGCGCACTCAAGATTTGATAGTGTAGGGTGGAGCCAGATCTTTTCATTCCGCAACAAAAAATCCACATGGTGATGTTAGGCCGTATCTTTAGGTGGGTTGATAAATATTTTCGCTATTTTCATCAGTGTTGGTTGTTTGTCATTGTCCATTCAATAATAGGACTCACAACCCCCCTTCTTTTGGGCGTCGTATAATCTGGGTTAGGGATAGAAAAGTCCACATGAAAGGCTGGGCCATCTATCCCTTTTATTAGCCATTCTTTCCTGTGTATGCCAATTGTAGGTGCGACAAGGTATGATCCGCCATTTAGGAAGTTAGGTGGAACAGTTACATATAAATATATGATGTCGTGGGTAGTGGGGTATTTGATTATTTCTTTATTATCATTGTGGAAGGAATTAAAAATAACTGTGCCAGTTTCTGATTTAACATCAATTCCGATTTTTAAGTATGGAATTTCTTTGCGAAGAATTAGTCCGATTTCAATTTTAATTGCCTCGGAACTTAAGAAATCAGATTTAATTTCTTGCTTATTACCTAGTGTTTTTATGGAGATAAGTTCTACTCCGGATGCTTCAGAGCTAAGGTTAGAATAAATCTTTTCTCCGTATTCCTTGTTGGTATTATCGTTAAGAGTTGTTTGATAATTTTTAATTGTATCGGATGTGGGCCCAGCAAATATAATTTTTCCTTGCTCTAAAAAAATAGCTTTGTTGCATAGTGCTGAAATTATGCCCAAGTTATGGCTTACAAATAGAATTGTTCTGCCATCTTTACTTGCATCCTCCATTTTACCGAGGCATTTTTTTTGGAAATGGGTATCTCCCACCGCAAGCACCTCATCAATAATTAATATTTCTGGCTCAAGGTGTGCGGCGACAGCAAAGGCTAGCCGCACATACATGCCTGATGAGTATCGTTTAACTGGCGTGTCCAAAAATTTTTCAACTTCTGCGAAAGCGACAATTTCATCAAATTTGCCATTTATTTCTCTTCGTTTCATTCCAAGAATAGCGCCATTGAGAAAGATGTTCTCGCGGCCGGTCAATTCAGGGTGGAAGCCTGTGCCCACTTCTAATAGGCTTGAAACGCGGCCATTCATCTGAATGCGGCCTGTTGTTGGCTCCGTGATGCGGCTAAGTACTTTCAGCAGTGTTGATTTTCCTGCGCCATTGCGACCTATAATTCCGACTCTGTCACCTTGTTTGATTTCAAGGTTGATATCTTTTAGTGCCCAGAACTCTTCTATGTCAATGTTTTCTTTATTGGGTGATAGCGGATGGGTGATACGTTGCTTGACGCCTCGGACTTTATGCATCAGCACGTCTCGTAGCGCTATATAACGTTCCTGGCGCTGATGACCGATAATGTATTTCTTGCCGAGATTTTCTATTTTTATTGCGGTTGTCATATTTTAAATCACATCAGCAAATGAACGTTCTGTCTTTATGAAATATCGAACACCAAATATAAACAGTGAAATGCCAAGCCCTATTGATAGTAAAAACCCTGGCCAATAAATTTCGGCATCCCCGCCCAGAATTGCCCAACGGAAGCCATCGATAACGCCTACCATGGGGTTTATTGAATATAGCAGACGCCATTTTTCAGGTATCACATCGCTGCTGAAACCAACTGGAGATATATATAGTCCGAGCTGAACGATAAAGGGGATGACATAGCGAAAGTCGCGATATTTTACATTTAATGCTGAGACCCAATAGCCGATGCCAAGCGATGTAATCATGGCCAGAACAAGCAAAAATGGTAGTGCGATAAATTTCCAATTCGGTGAAAACCCGTACCATAACATCAATAAAATCAGCAACCCAAAGGCGATGATGAAATCGACCAGGCTAACAATCATTGAAGTGGTTGGGATAATGATGCGAGGGAAATAAATTTTTGAAACCATGGTTGCATTAGAAATTAATGAATTACTGCTCTCGCTCACGGTATTACTGAAAAACTGCCAGGGTAGCATGGCGGCGAACACCAATATTGGATAAGGGACGCCTCCTGAAGGTAGTTGCGCTATTTTTCCAAAAACAATGGTAAATATTGCCATGGTTAGCAGTGGGCGGATGATACTCCATGATACTCCGATGGCGGTTTGTTTGTACCTGACCAGGATATCGCGCCATGCAAGAAAAAAGAAAAGATCACGGTATTCCCAGAGTTCCAGTAATAACGTGGATGCAGGCTTGTTGGGCTCGATTGTGGTTTGCTTAATTGTCATAATGTTATTAGGTGAGTGGGCATTAATTTTTATAGTTATCGGTTGCTGGCTGAGTTTACTTTGGTGGTGTTTTAGTGTGCTTTCATTATAGTGCTTTCAAGATTAGCTTTGTTTGTCTTGGTGTATTTTTTTGTTTTTGAGATAAGCTTGAAAAAATTAATATTATTCGATGGGATAGCTGTTCGTCATATAATTGACGGAATGTTAACTAATTATACCAGCATAGTTAATTATGTCATTAGTCCTTAAATTAGCTGTTTTTTGTCTACCTGTTTGCCGAATTCATAGAAATTACTTTTTATGTAAACATGGCTTGTCGGGTTATTGGCGCGTCACTTGTTTGACAGATGACTGTGATTTTGATAAGTTTCTCGCTAAGTAGTTGTTGTTTTTTCGTGGCTGTTGTGGGGGAGGGGCACGAATTTTTTAATTCAACTGCTGTGTTATTTTCCGTAAGTTTCCATTCGATTTCCTTCCTGCTGGCAAGATTTGCTTTGCAATAAAAGTGCGCAAATTTACTGCTTAATTACGTCAAATTATTTAGGGGTCTGGCATGTCATCTAGGAAATTCATCGCTTATTCGCTTGTTATCTTTTTGTCATTTTTATATTCGGGGCTTGTGTTAGCGTCTCAAGTTTTTCGTGATGCCGCGAACAGTAATCCACTTTTTACGATATCAGGAGAGGTTAGTTTTAACCTTGGCCTGGCTGATGTTAATGGCAACGGCGCACTTGATATCTTGGTTGTAAATGATGGGGCGAATAAATTATTTACGAATGATGGTTTTGGAACTTACATAGATCATGTGACTGGCCTTCCTGCTGCTGATACAGACAACAGTCGGTCGGCGGCATTCATTGATTTTGATGGTGACAGCGACTTAGATCTATTTGTGATGAACGCGGGTGTCCAGAGCAAGATCTATTTAAATGATGGCGCAGGCGGTTTTGCTGATGATACCGCCGCGCGATTACCAACAATAGTAGAACCCAGTTTAGGGATGGCCGTGGGTGATGTTAACGGTGATGGTAATGCTGATATTGTCGTGGCGAATTTCAGGGCTCAAAACAAGATTTATATAAATAATGGCACTGGTGGTTTTACGGATGAAACGGCGACCCGTTTACCCGCTGATACAGATGGAGACTGCAATAGTTCGCTTGGCGATGTTGATGGTGATGGTGATTTAGATATTTTGATCGGTGATTGTGAAGTCTCCGGGGGGCAGAATACGCTGTTGATCAATGACGGTATAGGTGTATTTGCCGATGAAACGGCGACACGACTTCCAGTAACTTTGGATCGCAGTTTTGACGTGATCTTTGCTGATGTTGATGGCGACACTGATCTGGATATTTTAGTATCGAATGGGAGTGGTTCAGGTATATCCAACCAAAATCGATTGTTAATCAATGACGGAACAGGTGTGTATGTCGATGAGACGGTAGTCCGGATGCCAGCTGTAGAGAATACCAGTCGTCATATTCATGCAGGCGATATTGATGGCGACGGTGACTTGGATGTATTGGTTTCGATTGATGGTGCGATTAATCAATTGCTGCTAAATGATAGCGCAGGTAATTTCACGGATGTGACGGCCACGCAGATGCCGGCAGACGCTGATGCGACCCGTGAGGCTCAGTTTGGCGATGTTGAGGGTGATGGTGATCTGGATATTATTGTTGCCAATATTAGTGGGCAACAGAATCGTATTTATATCAATAATGGTGCGGGTTTGTTTACAGCGCAGACAGAAGCGACGAGCACACTTGCAGACGTAGATAATAGTCGTGATGCGGTGTTTTTTGATTTTGACGGAGACAGTGACTTAGATCTGTTTGTGATGAATGCAAGTGTTCAGAGCAAGCTTTATTTGAATGATGGCACGGGTGGTTTTATTGATGACACCGTTGCACGACTACCGACGATGGTTGATCCGAGTTTGGGTATGGCAGCAGGCGATGTTAATGGTGATGGTAATGTCGATATTGTTGTGGCGAACTTTAGAGCCCAGAACAAGATTTATATAAACAATGGTGCTGGTGGTTTTACGGATGAAACGGCGACTCGCTTACCTGTTGATACGGATGGAGATTGCAATAGTTCGCTTGGTGATGTTGATGGTGATGGTGACCTAGATATATTGATCAGTGATTGTGAAACCGCCGGGGGTCAGAATAGGTTGTTGATCAATGACGGTGCAGGTGTATTTGCTGATGAAACGGCGGTTAGATTGCCTGTGATAGTTGATCGCAGTTTTGATGCGATCTTTGCGGATGTCGATGGTGACACGGATCTGGATATTTTGGTGTCGAATGGCGGTGGCTCAGGTGTTTCCGATCAAAACCTGGTATTGATTAATGATGGGTTGGGTGTTTTTGTTGATGAAACAGCGATCAGACTGCCAGTTTCAGAAGCTAAAGGTCGTCATATTCATGTCGGCGATGTTGATGGAGACGGTGACCTGGATATATTGGTCTCGATTGATGGTGACGCTAACCAATTATTGCTGAATGATGGGGCAGGTGTGTTCACGGATGTGACGGCTACTCAGATGCCAGCAGACGTTGATTCGACCCGTGAGGCTCAGTTTGCTGATATTGAAGGTGATGGAGATCTGGATATTGTTGTTGCCAATATTGGTGGCCAACAGAACCGTATTTATATCAATAATGGTGCGGGAAGTTTCGTGGATGAAACTGATACGATATTCCCGGTAGATAGCGATACGACTTTTAATTTGGCATTGGGTGACGTCGATGGCGACGATGATATTGATTTATTTTTCCTGAACAATGGACAAAACAGGTTGTATATCAATGTTTGTGTTACATGCTTTGTGCCAGGGCCGGTAACAACAGCCAGTCCACTTGGCGGGGCATTTAATGTGGCACAGTCAGTGACGTTGACGGCGGATGATTCATTAGCGACGATTTATTATACGATTGACGGTTCCGAGCCTACTACCTCGTCCGCGATCTATGGTAGCCCCATCAGTATTTCCGTGACGACAACCCTGAAGTTTTTTGCTGTTAATCTCGATGCCATCGCGGAATTGATTAACACAGAAATTTATTTGATAGATACGGTAGTCCCTGTTTCGACAGCTACCCCCGTGGGTGGTTTGTATAATTCAGTGCAGTCGGTGGTGCTAACTGCAAATGAATCGGCCTCAATTTACTATACGATAGATGGGTCGGCTCCAACGACGGCATCATTCAACTATAGTTCGACAGGTCCAATATCCATTGGCGTTGATACTGTTTTGAAATTCTTTGCAGTGGATGATGCCGGGAATGCTGAAACCGTAAATACAGAATCTTATACGATTGATTTACTACCTGTGACGACAGCAACGCCAGCGGGTGGCTTGTATGGCGTAGCGCAAACTGTGACGTTGGCGGTAAGTGAAACGGCGACCACATATTACACAACTGATGGTTCGGTACCGACTACAAGTTCTAGTGTATATTCTGGCGCTCTTAATATCGCAACCGATACTGTTTTGCAGTTCTTTTCTGTAGACCTTACGGGGAATGTTGAATCTGTAAATACAGAGACGTATGCAATCGATTTTGTTGCGCCGGTAACAACCGCTACACCGGCTAGCGGTACCTATGTGATGCCTGCTGCGATTACTTTGTCGTCAAATGAATCGTCAACGATTTATTACACGATAGATGGCAGCATTCCAACCACAGCGTCCATGGTTTATACAGATCCATTAACTGTGAGTGATGACACTACCGTACAATTTTTTGCGATTGATACGATCGGCAATGTTGAGGCTGTTAAATCTGAAAGCTATGTTAAGGATCTCCCACCTATTACAACGGCATCGCCAGCAGGTGGAATCTATACGTCTGTTCAGTCAATCACGCTATCGTCTAATGAGTCCGCAACGATTTACTATACCTTGGATGGTTCTTTGCCAACGACGGGGTCAGCTGTATACAGTGGTCCGATTAGTATTTCGGCTGATGCCACTTTGCAATTTTTCGGTGTGGATTCGGCGGGCCTTTCTGAAGCTGTTAAGTCAGAGGTTTATGTTGTTGATACGATTGCGCCAGTAACAACGGCTTCGCCTCTAGGTGGTTCGTATAATTCTATTCAAAGCGTGGTATTGAGTTCAGATGAACCCGCGACGATTTACTATACAGTGGATGGCTCAACTCCGACCACGGCATCAACTGTTTACGTAAGCTCATTGACAGTGAGTGTGGATACTACCCTTCAATATTTTGCCGTTGATACGCTCGGCAATGTTGAGGCCGTTAAATCTGAAACTTATATTATTGATCCGCCGCCGACTACTACAGCAACGCCAGCGGGTGGCACCTATGGTGGGGCGCAGCTTGTTACTTTGACAGCAGATGAAACGGCTACAATTTACTATACGGTGGATGGTTCAATTCCAACAACAGCATCAACTGTTTATAGCGGTCCGATAAATATTGCAGATGATACTACGTTGCTATTTTTTGGGGTAGATGGCTTTGGCAATACTGAGGTCGGTAAATCTGAAGTTTATGTAATCGATAATGCAGCACCAATAACGACGTCAAGTCTGCCTTCAGGGACTTATAGCGATGTTCAGTCAGTGGTGTTAACTTCAGATGAGGTTGCAACGATTTACTATACAGTAGATGGTTCAGTTCCAACTACGATTTCAAGTGTATACAGCAGCCCAATTCCAGTAGTTGATGATTTAACGCTGCTATACTTTGCAGTTGATGTCTTTGGTAACACCGAAACAATTAACTCAGAAAGTTATGTGATTAGTGCGCCGTTAGCATTTTCAGATTTGACAGGTACGCAGTTACCGGTTGACGCAGACAACAGCCGTGATGCGGCGTTCATTGATTTTGACGGTGACAGTGATCTGGATTTGTTTGTCATGAATGCGGGTGTGCAGAGTAAGATTTATTTGAATAATGGCGCGGGTGGATTTGTCGATGATACCGCCGCACGACTACCGACGATGGTAGACCCAAGCATAGGTATGGCCGTAGGCGATGTTAATGGCGATGGTAATGCCGATATTGTGGTGGCGAATTTCAGAGCCCAGAATAAGATCTATATTAATAATGGCGCGGGTGGTTTTACAGATGAAACGGTAACACGCTTACCTGCTGATACAGATGGTGACTGTAACAGTTCTCTGGGTGATGTAGACGGTGACGGTGACTTAGATATATTGATCAGTGATTGTGAGTCTGCTGGTGGTCAGAATACACTGCTGATAAATGATGGCACGGGTGTGTTTACTGATGAGACGGCCACACGACTTCCAGTAATTATAGATCGAAGTTTTGATGCGATATTTGCTGATGTAGACAGTGATAGTGATCTGGATATTTTGGTGTCGAATGGCAGTGGTTCAGGTGGAGTTTCTAGCCAGAACCTACTGCTGATCAATGATGGAACAGGTGTTTTTGTTGATGAAACAGTAACCCGGATGCCAGCCGTAGAGAATGCCAGCCGTCATATTCATGTCGGCGATGTTGATGGAGACGGTGACCTGGATATATTGGTCTCGATTGATGGTGACGCGAATCAATTATTGCTGAATGACGGGGCGGGTGTGTTCACGGATGTGACTGCAACGCAGATGCCCGCAGATACTGATGCGACCCGTGAGGCTCAGTTCGGTGATGTAAATAATGATGGCGATTTGGATATTTTTGTTGCCAATCTTGGTGGCCAACAGAATCGGATTTATTTGAATGATGGATTTGGAACATTTACGGACCAAACGTCAATATTACTTCCGGTTAATTCTGCTGATAGTTTTTATGTAAGTGCCGCGGATGTAGATGCTGATGGTGATATAGACCTATATGTCGCAAATAATGGACAAAATCGACTCTACATTAATGGTTGCGGAACTTGTGCGCCGGTTAATACTGTGCCAACAGGCAGCGTAACGATCGGTGGTGTAGTAGCTGAAGATTCGACGCTCATAGCTGATGCCAGTACTTTAGCGGATGTTGATGGCCTGGGTGCTTTTGCATACCAGTGGAATCGTAGTGGTGTAGCAATTCTCGGAGCTACGTCTAGCACTTATTTGTTAGGTGATGTTGATGTTGGTACTGCAATGACGGTGACAGTAAGTTACACCGATGGCGGTGGTACGGATGAGAGTGTCACGAGTGCTGCAACAACGTTGGTCGCTAATATTAACGATGTCCCTACGGGTAGCGTAAGCATTAGTGGTGTGGTGGCTGAAGATTCAACGTTGACTGCAAGTAACACCCTCGCCGATGGCGATGGTCTGGGCACCGTGAGTTATCAGTGGAGCCGCGATGGCGTGGCGATCTCGGGTGCAACGTCTAGCACGTATGTATTAGGTGATGCCGATGCCGGCGCAGCGATCACCGTGACGGCCAGTTACACCGATGGCAACGGCACAACTGAAAGCGTGACCAGTTCAGCGACGGTTCCAGTTGTTAATGTGAACGATGCGCCTACGGGTGATGTCACCATCAGTGGCATCGTTGCTGAAGATTCAACGCTCACCGCAAGCAACACGCTCGCCGATGGCGATGGCCTGGGCACGGTGACGTATCAGTGGAGCCGCGACGGGGTTGCGATCTCGGGTGCAACGAGCAACACTTACTTATTAGGTGATGCGGATGCCGGTACTGCGATCACCGTAACCGCCAGTTACACCGACGGTAACGGGACGGCTGAAAGCGTGACCAGTAGCGCAACCGTTCCGGTGGTGAATGTGAACGATGCGCCAACGGGTGATGTAACAATCTCTGGCACTGTCGCAGAAGATTCAACGCTCACCGCAAGCAACACCCTCGCCGATGGCGACGGTCTGGGCACTGTCAGTTACCAGTGGAGCCGCGATGGCGTGGCGATCTCGGGTGCAACGTCTAGCACGTATACGCTGGGTGATACCGATGCCGGCACTGCGATTACCGTGACCGCGAGTTACACCGACGGTAACGGCACAGCAGAAAGCGTAACCAGCACAGCCACCGCGCCAGTCACCAATGTGAACGATGCGCCCACAGGTGACGTAACAATCTCTGGCATCGTTGCTGAAGATTCCACGCTCACCGCAAGCAACACCCTCGCCGATGGCGACGGCCTGGGCACTGTCAGTTACCAGTGGAGCCGCGACGGCGTAGCCATTACGGGCGCAACAGCCAGCACCTATACACTGGGTGATGCGGATGCAGGCACTGCGATCACCGTGACGGCCAGTTACACCGATGGCAACGGTAGCGCCGAAAGCGTGACCAGTACCGCCACGGTTCCGGTTGTAAACGTGAACGACGCGCCAACAGGTGACGTAACCATTACAGGTATCGTTGCTGAAGACTCCACGCTGACTGCAAGTAACACGCTCGCCGATGGCGACGGTCTTGGCACAATCAGTTATCAGTGGAGCCGTGACGGTGTTGCGATTGCCGGTGCCACCAGCAGCACCTACACACTGGGTGATGCCGATGCCGGCACTGCGATCACCGTAACCGCCAGTTACACCGACGGTAACGGCACAACTGAAAGCGTGACCAGCGCAGCCACTGCGCCAGTCACCAATGTGAACGACGCCCCAACGGGTGATGTAACGATTACAGGTATCGTTGCTGAAGATTCAACGCTCACCGCAAGCAACACCCTCGCCGATGGCGATGGCCTGGGTACAGTGACGTATCAGTGGAGCCGTGATGGATCACCGATTGCCGGTGCAACCAGCAGCACCTATACACTGGGTGATGCCGATGCCGGCACTGCGATTACGGTCACGGCCAGTTACACCGACGGTAACGGCACGGCTGAAAGCATTACAAGTTCAGCCACTGCGCCAGTTACTAACGTGAACGATGCGCCAACGGGTGATGTAACCATCACCGGTGTGGTGGCAGAAGATTCAACGCTCACCGCAGCCAATACCCTCGCCGATGGCGATGGTCTCGGCACAATCAGTTATCAGTGGAGCCGCGACGGGGTTGCGATCACCGGCGCAACGTCCAGCACCTATACGCTGGGTGATGCCGATGCGGGCACTGCGATCACCGTGACGGCCAGTTACACCGACGGTAACGGCACCGCTGAAAGCGTTAGCAGTGCCGCCACCGTTCCGGTGGTGAACGTTAACGATGTCCCAACGGGTAACGTGACCATCTCAGGTGTGGTTGCAGAAGACTCTATATTAACGGCTAACAACACCCTCGCCGATGGCGACGGTCTGGGCACTGTCAGTTATCAGTGGAGCCGTGATGGCGTGGCGATCACGGGTGCAACGTCTAGCACGTATGTGTTAGGTGATGCCGATGCCGGTACTGCGATTACCGTGACGGCCAGTTACACCGATGGCAATGGCACGGCTGAAAGTCTGACGAGTTCAGCGACGGTTCCGGTGGTGAATGTCAACGATGCCCCAACAGGTAACGTGACGATCTCTGGCATCGTTGCTGAAGATTCAACGCTCACTGCAACGAACACCCTCGCCGATGGCGACGGTCTGGGCACTGTCAGTTACCAGTGGAGCCGCGATGGCGTTGCGATCTCGGGTGCTACATCCAGCACGTACTTATTAGGTGATGCGGATGCCGGTGCAGCGATTACCGTGACGGCCAGTTACACCGACGGTAACGGTAGCGCTGAAAGCGTCAGCAGTAGCGCGACGGTTCCGGTTGTGAATGTGAACGATGCGCCTACAGGTGATGTAAGCATCACCGGTGTGGTGGCAGAAGACTCAACGTTGACTGCAAGTAACACACTTGCGGATGCAGACGGCCTGGGTACCGTGACGTATCAGTGGAGCCGCGATGGCGTGGCGATCTCGGGTGCAACAGCCAGCACCTATACACTGGGTGATGCCGATGCCGGTACAGCGATTACTGTGACGGCCAGTTACACGGACGGCAATGGCACGGCTGAAAGCGTGACCAGCACAGCCACTGCGCCAGTTACTAACGTGAACGATGCGCCAACGGGTGATGTAAGTATCACAGGTGTGGTGGCAGAAGATTCCACGCTCACCGCAAGCAACACCCTCGCCGATGGCGATGGCCTGGGCACTGTCAGTTATCAGTGGAGCCGTGACGGATCACCGATTGCCGGTGCTACATCCAGCACTTATTTATTAGGTGATGCCGATGTGGGTGCAGCGATGACGGTCACAGCCAGTTATACGGATGGATACGGTGCCGCTGAGAGTGTTACAAGTTCAGCCACCGTTCCGGTCGCTAACGTTAACGATGCCCCATTTGCAGATAGCCAGGTTGTTTCGGTTGTTGAAGACAACGCATTGGCTATTACGCTGACAGGCAGTGATATCGATGGCGATTTACTTAGCTTCGGTATTGTAGGTTCGCCTGCAAATGGTGTGTTGACGGGCAGTGGTGCTGCGCTGACATACA
>Ga0316205_10002054_pt1 | contig 22318 bp, 27 predicted proteins | sample 3monthpyrite_MG_FD_204941 | JGI IMG/M metagenome (GOLD analysis project Ga0316205, IMG submission 204941) | Microbial mat bacterial communities from mineral coupon in-situ incubated in ocean water Damariscotta River, Maine, United States -... | ecosystem: Environmental > Aquatic > Marine >... | reverse complement strand
CCTTGGGTGTCAGCGCCAGAAACCGCCCCAGCCGCGAGAGCGTCAGCGTCCCGATCGGTGTCGGCGCGCAGGCGGCGCAGAAGGCGGCGAAGGCCGCATCCAGTTCCGCTTCGGTGCGGCCGGGGGCCAGCGCAAACGGCGCTTTCATCGTGGCATGTAGCCCGTAGCGGCGCGGGGTTTCGGTGATCCCGGCGACAGGCAGGTCGAGCGCGGGATGCGCGCAAGTCAGGCCGCGGGCCGCGTCCCAGCCCAGCCAGGCGGTGGCCCAGTCCGACCAGCGGGCGGTTGCGGGCAGGTGGTAGATGGCATAGCGCGCATAGGTCATGGCCATCTCATGGCACGAAACGAGGACCGGTGCCAATCCATGCTTTGACGCCCCCGGCGCCAGGTCGCATAAGGACGTCATGACCGTAGCGCGAGCCCAGGAGGAATACTCATGACCGGGACCTATCTGTTTCCGCCGCCGCCGGTGATCTCGATCCCCGTCGAAGGCCAGGCGGCGCGTTATCCGGTGCGGCGGATTTTCTGCGTCGGGCGCAACTATGCCGCCCATGCCGAAGAGATGGGGCACGAGGTGGACCGCGAAGCGCCGTTCTATTTCACCAAGTCGGCCCATGCGATCTGTGCCAGCGGGTCCGAGATTGCCTATCCGGCGGGCACCGAAGACTGTCACTACGAGATGGAGTTCGTGGTGGCTCTGGGCGCGCCGGTGGACGCGGGCGATCCGATGGCTTCGGTCATGGGCTATGCCTGCGGGATCGATCTGACGCGGCGCGATCTGCAGGCGGCGGCCAAGGACAGGCGGCGGCCCTGGGACCTGGGCAAGGATTTCGAGAATGCGGCCGTCATGGGTATGCTGACGCGGGCGGAGACGTTCGGCGGGATCGGCGCGCAAACGATCCGTCTGACCATGGACGGCGCGGTGGTTCAGGAGGCCGGCCTCGATCAGATGGTCTGGTCCGTGCCCGAGATACTGACGCATCTCGCGGGGTTCTACACGCTGGGAGCGGGCGATCTGATCTATACGGGAACACCTGCGGGAGTGGGGCCGGTGCATCCCGGGGCCGTGCTGCGGGGCGAGATCGACGGGCTGGAGCCGGTTGACCTTGTCATTGCACCAGGTTTTCCCAAATCCTGACAAATTCCGCGCCCACAACGGGCGCATGAATGAGACGAGACGATTTCCGAAACCGATAGACTGGTGCGTCATGGGCGCAGGCCTTGCGATCGTGGTCGCGTTGCTTGCGCGCGATCTGGTTCTGGCACCGCCGCCAGCGCCCGCAACGGGATCATCAGCGATCTACGAGGTGACGCGTGTGCTGGAGGGCGACGAGCGCCTGCCCGGGCGCAATGGGGCGGACGCGGTTGCGGCCTATGCGGAATTCATCGATTCGGCGGGCTATTTCGGGGCCTTTGCGGTGAGCAGGCGCGACGGGTTCGGCTGGTCCGACAATTACTCCACGCAGGCCGAAGCCGATCAGATGGCGCTGGCGCATTGCCAGAAACACGGGACGGGCTGCCGGATCATCGCGCGGCTGCGACCGGACGCGCCGAGCGTTTTTGACGGCCAGCCCTTGTCACAAACCCAGGCCAGGGCGCTGGACAAATACGGCCGCTGGCCGGGAGCCAAGGCCATCGCGATCAACCAGCAGGGTGCCTGGGGCGGCGGGTGGCGGCATGTCACGCAGGCCGCCGCACAGGCGGATGCGCTGAAACGTTGCCGCGCCTATATCAGGAATACCAAATTCAGCACGCCGGCGACACAGGCCTGCAGGGTCGTGTGGTCCAAGTGAGGCCCTGACCTTAGCCCAGCAATCGCCGCGCAATGACCTGGGCCTGGATCTCGGCGGCGCCTTCGAAAATGTTCAAAATCCGCGCGTCGCACAGGATGCGGCTGACCTTGTATTCCAGCGCGAACCCGTTGCCGCCGTGGATCTGCAGCGCGTTGTCGGCCGCCGCCCACGCCACGCGCGCGCCCAGAAGCTTGGCCATGCCGGCCTCGAGGTCGCAGCGTTTGTCGTGGTCCTTCTGCCAGGCCGAATAATAGGTCAGCTGGCGCGCGATCATGATCTCGACGGCCATCATGGCCAGCTTGCCCGAGACGCGCGGAAACGCGATCAGCGGCTTGCCGAACTGCTTGCGGTCCCGGGCATATTGCATCCCCACATCCAGCGCCGCCTGGGCCACGCCGATGGCCCGCGCGGCGGTCTGGATGCGCGCGCTTTCGAAGGTTTCCATGAGCTGTTTGAAGCCCTTGCCCTCGATCCCGCCCAGCAGGTTCTCGCCCTTCACATGAAAATTGTCGAAGCCCAGCTCGTATTCCTTCATGCCGCGATAACCCAGCACCTCGATCTCTCCGCCCGTCATGCCGGGGGTGGGAAAGGGGGCGTCGTCGGTGCCGGGGGTTTTCTCGGCAAGGAACATCGACAGGCCCTTGTAGTCACTGGTGTCGGGATCGGTGCGCGCCAGCAGCGTCATCACATGGGTGCGCGCCGCATGGGTGATCCAGGTCTTGTTGCCGGTGATCTTCCAGTCGCCGTTCTCGTCCCGGACCGCGCGGGTGCGCAGACTGCCCAGGTCCGAGCCGGTGTTGGGTTCGGTAAAGACCGCCGTCGGCAGGATTTCGGCGCTGGCGAGTTTCGGCAGCCAGTTCGCCTTCTGTGCGTCCGTGCCGCCCGCGATGATCAACTCGGCGGCGATCTCGGAGCGGGTGCCGAGGCTGCCCACGCCGATATAGCCGCGGCTGAGTTCTTCGGAGACGACGCACATCGAAGCCTTGGACAGACCGAAGCCGCCGAATTCCTCGGGGATGGTCAGGCCGAAGACGCCCATTTCCGCCAGTTCCTCGATGATCTCCATCGGGATCAGCTCGTCATTGAGGTGCCAGTCATGGGCGTGGGGCTCGACCTTCTCCACGGCGAAACGGCGGAACTGTTCGCGGATCATCTCGAGCTCTTCGTCGAGGCCGGTGCGGCCCACGGTGATTTCGGCGCTGCGCTCCTGCATGAGCGCGACAAGGCGGGAGCGGGCGGACTGGCTGTTGCCGCGGGCCATCAGGGTCTGGACCTGCGGGCACTGGAAGCCCGACAGCGCGTCCCAGCCGAGGCCGAGATCGGCGAGGCGGAGGATTTCGCCCTGGTTCATCGGGATGCCGCCGGCGATCTGGTGCAGGTATTCACCAAAGGCGATCTGGTGGATCAGCGCCTCGACCTCGCCAAAACCGCCGGTCTCGGTCAGCCGGTCGGCCCAGGCCTGCATCTGGCGCAGGGCCTCCACGTAGGTCGCAAGCCACGCAAGGCCATGGGCGGCGGTCTGGTTGGCCTCGACAGCGGCCCCCGAGACGCGGCCATCGCGGACCGTGAGACCGCGCACGGCCTCGAGCGCACGCTCCAGCACCTGTTCGGCGGCCGGGACCGCGGCGCGGGTCAACCCGGTCAGGTTGTCAAGCAGGGGGGTCTCGGTCATGCCCGTTTCCTGTCCATCATGCGCCATCTTGTGCCGTCCTTTCGCATCCCCGAAATCAGTCCCGCTTCGTTTAGCCATTTTGCAGGTGCAGCGCAACTATTATGCCAGAAGCGGCTGGATATTGTTCAATAGTTGCGCCGCACCTTTTTGCACTGCGGCGCGCGGCGGTGTAGGCCTTTGGATATGACGCCATTTTCCGATCCTTCAAGCGCCCTTGTCCTGATTGCCGCCGCGTCGATTGCCTTTGCCGCGGGGGTGCTGAAGGGCAGTATCGGGTTCGGGCTGCCCTCGGTGATGATCGCTGGTCTGAGCCTTCTGATGCCGCCCGATGTGGCGCTGGCAGGGCTGATCATGGCCGCACTGGTGTCCAATGGCTGGCAGGCGCTGCGCGGCGGCGTGGAGCAGGCGGTGGCCTCGGTCAAGGCGTTCCGGGTGTTCCTGATCGCGGGCTTTGTCGCAATGCTCGCGGCGGCGCAGCTGGTGCCCTATCTTGCGGCGAATGTGATGCTTTGGATCATCGGCGTGCCGGTGGGCCTGTTTGCGCTTTTCGGCCTGCTGGGGCGCAGCATTCCGCTGCCGGGCGGGCCCGGTCCCCGCGTGCAGGGTGCTGCGGGCGCGCTGGCCGGGATATGCGGCGGGCTGACCGGGGTCTGGGGGCCGCCGACGGTGGCGCTGTTGACGGCGCTGGAGACGCCGAAGGCGCGCTCGATCCCGCTTCAGGGTGTGATCTACGGGCTGGGGGCGGTCACGCTGGCGGTGGCGCATCTCGGGTCGGGGGTTTTGAACGCGCAAACCCTGCCGCTGTCGGTCTTTCTGGTGATTCCGGCGCTGGCGGGAATGGCGGTCGGGTTTCGCTTTCAGGACCGGCTGGATCAGCGCGGTTTCACCCGCGCGACCAATCTGTTCCTGCTGGTCACGGCGATCTGGCTGATCCTGCGGGGACTGTCTGGGGGCTGAGGATTTCGTGCCCGGGACGTGGCGCGAATCGGTGCGGGCGGGGGCCGGACCCGGGGTGTATCCGGGCGCGCGCCCGCCGCGAAGGGCCGCAAGAGAGGCGACGTTTCCGGTTTGATCCCGCTCAAGGGATTGAAAACGGGGGCTGGTGGCGCGGTTTCCGATTTCGTTTTATCGAGAACCTATCTATAGTTGTCCGCAGCCGCCAAGAGCCGATACGAAATTACCACCGGGGGGAAACCGATGATCCGATCGGAGTTGATTCAAAAAATCGCCGATGAGAACCCACATCTTTACCAACGTGACGTGGAAAGGATCGTGAACACCGTTTTCAACGAAATCACGGACGCCATGGCCTCGGGCAACCGGGTCGAGCTGCGGGGTTTCGGGGCCTTTTCGGTCAAGAAGCGCGACGCCCGCAAGGGCCGCAATCCGCGCACGGGAGAATCGGTGCATGTGGAAGAAAAACATGTGCCTTTCTTCAAGACCGGCAAGCTTCTGAGGGACCGTCTGAACGGGAACGCCTGAATGCGCTACATTCGCTATGCCTGTATCGCCATCTTTGCGGTGGCGCTTATACTGATCGCGCTGGCCAACCGGCAGATGGTGTCGGTGCAGATGCTGCCGGGCGAGCTGAGCGCCTTTGCCGCGCTGAACCCCAGCTTTGAGGTGCCGCTTTTCGTGGTGATCTTCGGCGGCATTCTGGCCGGGCTGGTCCTGGGATTCCTGTGGGAATATATCCGTGAGGCCAAGGAGCGCGCCGCCGCCGCGCGCCAGGCCCGGGAAATGGCGCAGATGCGCGCCGAGCTGCGCCGCCTGAAGGGCGAGCGTCACAAGGGACAGGACGAGGTTCTGGCCCTGCTGGACGAGGCGAGCTGAGCGCGCCGATGCCATCCGACATCCGAGTGAAGATCTGCGGGCTGACCCGGCCCGAGGACGTGGAGGCCGCCGTGGCGGCGGAGGCGGACTACCTGGGGTTCAACTTCTTTGCCGGATCGCCGCGCTACGTGTCCTTCGGGACGGCGCGGGAGCTGGCCTTGCGGGTGCCGCCCGGGGTCGTCAAGGTCGCGCTGACGGTGGATGAGGGCATGGAATTCCTGGCCCGGCTCACCGACGCGGTGCCGCTGGACATGCTGCAGCTGCACGGATCGGAAACGCCCGAGCAGGTTGCAGCCGTCAAGGACCGTTTCGGCCTGCCCGTGATGAAGGTTCTGGGGATCGGAGATGCCGGTGATCTGGCGCAGATCGACCGGTTTGCGAAAGTGGCCGATCAGCTTTTGGTTGACACCAAGCCGCCCAAGGGCGCGGACCGGCCCGGCGGCAACGCCGTGGCTTTCGACTGGTCGCTGGTGGCCGGGCGGCGCTGGGCGGTGCCATGGATGCTGGCCGGGGGGCTGACGCCGGACAACGTGGCGCAGGCCATCGCGCAGACCGGGGCGCGGCAGGTGGATGTCGCCTCGGGCGTGGAACGTGCGCCGGGCATCAAGGACGCCGGTCTGATCGCGGATTTCGTGGCGGCGGCCCGGCGGTAGCAGGGCTAGTCCAGGTGGTAGCCGCGGAACTCCTTGACCGCCGACAGGCTGAGCAGGGTTTTCATTTGTGACACGGCGGGCAATTGCGACAGGCGTTCGCGGTAGAGCCGTTCGTATTCGGACGTGTTGCGGGCGGCCACGCGCATCAGGTAATCGGCGTCCCCCGAAATGAAGTGGCATTCCAGGACTTCGGGCATCCGCGCCAGCGCGCTTTCGAAGGCCTTCAGGTCCTCCTGTCTCTGGCTGGTGAGCTTTACCTCGATGAAGACCTGTATCTCAAGCCCGACCGCCTTGGCATCGAGACGTGCGGCATAGGAGAGGATTTTGCCTTCGGCTTCGAGAATTTTCACCCGGCGGTGACAGGCCGAGAGCGACAGGCCGACGATGTCCGACAGGCGCGCCATCGATATTTGCCCATCCTGTTGCAGGGTGGAAAGAATAGCTGTGTCGATACGATCCATTGGAAAATTTCCTGAAGTGACAGGGTGTGGATGGGAATTTTCCAGAAAATTTCCGAATTCGCAAGAGTTTGCATCATCATTTCCGATCCGGTGCATGTTAGAGTTGTGGTGTCCCAGCAAGGGACGGAACCAAAAAAACGGGAGGGTGGTATGCCCGATAAAATCGTCGTCGGATATGACGGCAGCGACAGTGCGGAGAGGGCGCTGAAGTTTGCAGTGGAGAAAGCCAAGGCCCGGGGCGGGAGCCTCGTCGTGGCACATGTTCTGGAATGGTCTCCGTATTCGTTCCTGACACCGGAGGAGATCGAGGAGCGTCACAAGCGGCGCCGAGAAGAGCTCGCGCGGGCCGAGGAGGCGTTGCTGAAACCGGTGATGGACAAGCTGGCCAAGGACAAGGTGCCTGCGGAAGCGGCGATGAAATACGGCGGCGTGACCGACACGCTGATCGCCATCGCAACGGAAACGGGATCGTCGCAGATCGTCATCGGGCGCACCGGTGACCGCGAGTTTTCCGCACGTATTTTCGGCTCGGTGGCCGGGTCTCTGGCCCAATCCGCGCCGGTTCCCGTGACCATTGTGCCCTGAGCCAAGGAGATGAGCATGACAAGACATATCTTGAAACCGGCGCTGGCCACGGCCGCGCTGTTCACTGCATCGGCCCCGGCTGTGGCGCAATCGCTGGACGAGCAGGTGAACCAGATTTTCGCCAACTCCACAGGCTGGTTCGTCAACCTGATCTTCAGCCCGTTCCCCGGAACCAATTTCCCGTGGATCGTGGCCTGGCTGGTGGTCGCGGCGACGGTCTTTACCCTGTATTTCGGCTTCGTGCAGGTCCGTGCGTTCCGGCATTCCATCTCGATCGTGAAGGGCGACTATTCGGACCCCGATGACGCCGGCGAGGTGAGCCACTTCCAGGCGCTTGCCACGGCATTGTCGGGCACCGTCGGTCTGGGCAACATCGCCGGTGTGGCGGTGGCCGTGGGCATCGGCGGACCCGGTGCCACGTTCTGGATGATCCTGGCGGGTCTGCTGGGCATGGCGTCGAAGTTCACCGAGTGTACGCTGGGCGTGAAGTACCGCAACGAGTACCCGGACGGCACCGTTTCGGGTGGTCCGATGTACTATATGACCAAGGGTTTTGCAGAGCGCGGTCTGCCTGCGGGCAAACCCCTCGCGGTTCTCTTCTCGATCTTCTGTATCCTTGGCGCGTTTGGCGGGGGCAACATGTTCCAAGCCAACCAGGCACATGCGCAGATCACCAATGTGGTCGGCGACTATCCCGGCTGGATCACGGGTCTCGTCTTTGCGGCCATCGTGTTCGCGGTGATCGTGGGGGGCCTCAAGTCCATTGCGCGCGTCACCGAAAAGGTCGTGCCGTTCATGGGGGTGCTCTATGTGCTGACCGCTCTGATCATCATCCTGATGAACTTCGACAAGATCGGATGGGCCTTTGGTCAGATTTTCGACGGGGCCTTTACCGGGCTTGGCGTCGCGGGCGGTATGGTCGGTGCGCTGATCCAGGGCTTCAAGCGGGCGGCCTTCTCGAACGAGGCGGGCGTGGGGTCCGCGGCCATCGCCCACTCGGCGGTTCGCACCAAGGAGCCGATCACCGAAGGCTATGTCTCGCTGCTGGAGCCGTTCATCGACACGGTGGTGATCTGCACCATGACGGCGCTTGTGATCATCATCACCGGTCAGCTGGTCGTGGATGCCAACACCGGCAACTACATGCTGAACGAAGCGGGCTCGTCCATTGTGACGGTCGACGGCAATTCGGGTGTGGCGCTCACGTCGGCGGCCTTCTCGTCGGCCTTCGGATGGTTCAAGTACATCCTGGCGATTGCCGTGATCCTCTTTGCCTTCTCGACGATGATCAGCTGGTCCTATTACGGCCTCAAGGCCTGGACCTTCCTCTTCGGTGAGGGGCAGAGCAAGGAGATGGTCTTCAAGGTGCTGTTCTGCGTCTTCGTGGTGATCGGTGCTGCGGCCAATCTCGGTCCGGTGATCGACTTCTCGGATGCGGCGATCTTTGCCATGGCGGTGGTCAACATCACGGCGCTCTACTTCCTGATGCCGATCGTGAAGCGCGAAATGAAAAGCTACAACGCGCGGCTGAAGTCGGGCGAGATCAAGAAGTTCCGCTGAGCTTGCGCACAGTGTGACGGCGCGCCGGGAGGGAGACCGCCCGGCGTTTGCATTCGGGCCCCGGGGCGTCGCGAAATTCCGGGCAAATTCCGCAGCCGACATCCGGTGGCCTGCGTTTGCACTGGAAATCCCGCGCATCGTCCCATATTCACCCATGAACCCGACAGGAAAGCGTGAGAGCGATGAACGATCTTTTCAACTCCTTCATGACCGGCCCCGACGAAAAGGGCCGTTTCGGCGATTTCGGGGGGCGGTTCGTCAGCGAGACGCTGATGCCGCTTATCCTCGAACTGGAACAGCAATACGAGCACGCCAAGACCGATCAGAGCTTCTGGGACGAGATGGATTTCCTGTGGAAACACTATGTGGGCCGCCCCAGCCCGCTCTATTTCGCCGAAGGGCTGACCGGGCATCTGGGCGGCGCGAAGGTCTATCTCAAGCGCGATGAGCTGAACCACACGGGCGCGCACAAGATCAACAACGTGCTGGGTCAGATCCTGCTGGCGCGGCGCATGGGCAAGACCCGGATCATCGCCGAAACCGGTGCCGGGCAGCACGGCGTCGCGGCCGCCACGGTCTGCGCCAAGTTCGGCCTCAAATGCGTGGTCTACATGGGCGCGCATGACGTGGAGCGGCAGAAGCCGAACGTCTTCCGTATGCGTCTGCTGGGGGCCGAGGTGATCCCGGTGACGTCGGGCCGCGGCACGCTCAAGGACGCAATGAACGACGCGCTGCGCGACTGGGTGACCAATGTGCGCGACACGTTCTACTGCATCGGCACAGTTGCCGGCCCGCACCCCTATCCGGCCATGGTCCGCGATTTCCAGTGCATCATCGGCAAGGAAGCCAAGGCGCAGATGATGGAGGCCGAGGGCCGCCTGCCCGACACCATCATTGCCGCCATCGGCGGCGGGTCGAACGCGATGGGGCTCTTCTACCCTTTCCTCGACGACAAGGAGGTCGAGATCATCGGCGTCGAGGCCGGTGGCAGGGGCGTGAATGCCAAGATGGAGCATTGTGCCTCGCTGACCGGCGGCCGCCCCGGCGTTCTGCATGGCAACCGCACCTATCTTCTGCAGGATGACGATGGCCAGATACTCGAAGGCTACTCGATCTCCGCGGGGCTGGATTACCCCGGCATCGGCCCCGAGCACAGCTGGCTGCACGAAACCGGCCGGGCGAAATATGTCTCGATCACCGACAAAGAGGCGCTGGAGGCGTTCCAGCTGTCTTGCGAGAAGGAAGGCATTATCCCCGCGCTCGAGCCCTGCCATGCCCTCGCCCATGTCATGAAGATCGCGCCCAGTCTGCCGGCCGATCACATCATCTGCATGAACATGTGCGGCCGTGGCGACAAGGACATCTTCACCGTGGCGCGGCACCTGGGCTATGACATGGCCGAGGCCGACTGACCCCGACGCCGCGCCTTTTCTCTTTGCCCCGATTATCCCCGCCGGGGGCCTCCGGCGGTTGTGCCCCCGGTGCCATGCGCCGATGCAGGTGCGCCATGCCGGCCGCGGAACCGAGGCGTTGCCCGCAGGGCAGGGGCGAGACAACCGGCGCGCTCAAAGCGCGCTGCTTCGGGTCACGCCCCTGTCAGCCGCACGTGCGTTTGGCCGTATCGGCATAGTCCGAATAGACGTCCCAGAACCGCTCGTCGACCGGGCGGTCCGAGGTGCGGATCTCCTGGGCGCGCTCTGGGTTGGTGTAGAACCCGACGGCGCGGCTCTGCTGGGCGCTGGTGAGCTTCTGGTCGGCTACCGCCTGGATACAGCCGCACAGCGCGCGCGACCGGGCCTTGCGGTCGGACTTCATGCAGGCCGACTGGATCGGGCCGGTGGCAAAGGGTTTGGCCACGGGCACCGGGGCAGGTGCGGCGGCGGGCGTGATCGCAGCGCCAGGGGTGCCGATGGGCTGCGCGCCGGGGGTGATCGCGATGGGCTGGCTGATCGTGCGCGGGGCCGGGGCCACGGCACCGCCGCCCTTGCGCTTGGCCTGGTAGTATCCGCCACAGCCCGAAAGGGTCAGGATCAGCCCTGTCAAAATGAGTTTCTTCATTGCTCTCGCCTCATCCGCGGTGGCGCTGTTCTTGCGGGTCGTCCCGTCTTGTCCGACATGCGCCTGTTGGCGGGCATACTGCCCCAAGACGCGCCGTGATTCAATCGGCTTGCGCCGCAATGCATGTCCGGCCTGGTTCGCCGCGCTCAGGCGGTTTTTCCCCTCATGAAACCGCCGCCTCTTGTGCCGTGACGACCGACCGCCTAACTGGGGTGCAAAGTTTTGGCAGTGCCGGAGATACACATGACCCAGACCCTCGAAAAAAGCGTCATGGCGCTGATCGTGGCCACGCTTGTGGCAACGGTTGTGATCTATGCCTGGGATCGGGTGTTCTTCACGATGGTCTTTGCCGCCGAGGATGGTCCGGTGGAGACGGCCACGGCGCTGTTCCTGCTGGTCGCCAGTCTGGTGCTTGGACAACACGCTCTTGCACTGAACGCACAAGGGCGGCGCGGGGCTGCCGGGCTGATGCTCTTTTATGCGCTCTTGTTCTTTCTGGCCGCGGGCGAGGAGATTTCCTGGGGGCAGCGGATCATCGGCTGGGAATCGAACGAGTTCTTTCAGGAGAACAACAAGCAGGACGAAACGAATCTGCACAATATCATCGTGTTCGGCACCCAGCTGACCAAGACCCTATTCGGGCCTGTCCTGACGGCGATCATTCTCGTGTATCTGGTGGTTCTGCCGTTGCTGTATGTACGCACCGATCGGGTTCAGCGGTTGTCGGACCGGTTTGTGGTGCCGGTGCCGTGGCTCAAGCACGGGATCATCGCCCTTTTCGCCAGCATCCTGATCGCGCTGATCGACGTGGACCGCAAATGGGAGGTCTACGAACTGGTCTTCTCGCTGATCGTGGTGTCGATTTTCCTTCTCCCGCAGAACCGCGACAAGGTGTCCTGACGCGGCGAATTCGGCGGGTCTGTAACGCGTCGGTATTGCGTCGGTATCACGTCGGTGCCTTGGGCCGATGCGCGAAGGTTTCGTTAAGGCGTGCCACCGCGGCGGCGCAGAGCGCGATGGGTGCAGGCACCCGCACCGGGAATGACGGCCTTCAGGATCAGATGATCTCGTCCTCGTCATAGAGCGGTGCGGCATCCAGATGGGCGGTGACGCCCTGGGCGGCATGTTCTGGCTTCAGTGTCTCGGCGATGTGAAACAGCGCCTCGCCCTCGTAGACCACGGGCATGTTCGAGCGGCCGATGACGATGCCGGTTTCCTCCGAAATCACGTCCGCCCCGGCCTCGCCGAAGGGGTCGGTGATCGCCCCGAGAACCGTACCCGGCTCGACCGTTTCCCCGGTTCCGAGATAGCCGCGGAAAAGCCCGCCGGCGGGCGCGCGGTACCAGCGCGAGCCCGAGCAGAGCAGGGGGGTGACGCGGGTCCTGGGCACCGAGCGGGCCCCGATCATGCCGATCTTGTGCATCACGCGCAGGATGCCCGAGACGCCCGCCCGGGCACTGAGTTCGTCAAAGCGCAGCCCCTCGCCCCCTTCGAACAGAAGCACATCGACGCCCGCCTCCTCGGCGGCCATGCGCAGCGAGCCGTCGCGCAGTTTCGAGGTCATCATCACCGGCGTGCCGAACACCTGGCCCAGCTCCAGCAGGCGCGGGTTGTCCGGGGTCAGGCGGATCTGCGGCAGGTTGGTGCGGTGGATGGCGGCCGAATGCAGGTCGATGCCCAGCTCGGCGCGCAGCACCACCTCGCGCATGAAAACATCCGCCAGCCGCGCGGCCATGGACCCCTCGGCGCTGCCCGGAAAGCTGCGGTTCAGGTCGCGCCGGTCGGGCAGGTAGCGCGCGTGGTTGAGAAACCCGTAGGTGTTGACGATGGGCACCGCGAGCAGCGTGCCGCGCAGGGATTTGATGCCCCGCGCGCGCAGCAGACGGCGGACGATCTCGACCCCGATCACCTCGTCGCCGTGGATGGCGGCGGAGACAAAGAGGGTAGGGCCGGGCTTGGTCCCGTGGATGACGTGGACCGACAGGTTGACGGGGGTGTGGTCGGAGAGGGTGGAGACAGGGATGTCCACCGTGGCACGGGTGCCGGGAGGGACGGAGGTGGTGCCGATTTTGAAGGGTGTGCGCTTGATCATAGGGGGATTTTTAGGGGGGTGGGGGAGGGGTGTCGAGGGGGTTGGGTCTGCACGGTGGGTTGCCACCCACCCTACCAGAGCGTCGCCCGCGCGGAATCAAGGGCCGCAGGCCCGCCGCGCATGGCCAGACCGCCCCACCGGGCTGGCCATTGGCTGGCGTCACGCGCGACACTCAGGTGGGACGTGCTTGGCTGCCATAAAGTGCCATGCGCAGAAGGTGGTTGGCCATCCCGGCGGTCTGGCCATGCGTAGCGATGCTCACTCGCTACTGCTCAACTGCCTTCTCCTTCGGATTTTCGTGGTTTTAGAAGCTCCTTGGCCGCTTGTCCTGGTCCCATCTGATTTGCAATCAGCCCTCCAACCACAGACCCCGCAAGTGGTGCGCCCATCATGGCACCGATGCCGGTGGCGGCGAGGACGATGCTGGTCGGAACTGTGGCGTCTGCCACGCTTTGTGGTGAGGCGTATTGCCGAAGTTTATCTCGCGCGAGGCACTTGTAATCTCTGAGCCAAAGAGCCAACAGATTGGCCTTTTCATTACTCACGATCTGGCCGGGTGAGGGAAGCTGGGTAAGAAGTTCATTCAGTTTGATGGAGAGCTCTTCAACGAAAGTGAGCAGTTCCTCTCGAAAACCCGCTTCGAGATGATTGATCCCTCGTACATGTTCTTTGAATGAACCGAGTTGGTCGAGAAGCCCCGCGGTAGATACAGCAAGCGCGTCGCGGTTCATTTCGACGTGTTGAACGATGGAGCTCTTCTCTTGAGGAGACACAGGTCTAAGCGAAGCGTTAGGAGATTCGGCGCGAATGCGCTCGATTTCTTCAGCAACAGCCTCCGGGCCTGCATTCCAGATGGCGTTGTCGATGAGCGCGACGCGGCGCTGGAGTTCCCAGTCGAGGAGTTTGCCGTCGAGGAAGCCTTGGTACCAGTCGCGCCAGAATGAGAAAGCGTCAAATTTTTCCAAAGCTGTCAAAAAAGGCACGACCGCATTGACTAACTCACCGGTTGGCGGCCTCTCTGGCTCGACAATTTCGCGGACAACATCTTGAAATAGTGGCACCCCCAAGAGATCGAACGAAGTCTTTTCAAGGTTGTGAGTATCCAAATCACTTCTAAAATTTTGCTCGTCGAGGAATAGAGTTTGATTTTCCGATAGGATTTTTTCGACAGAACTCAGTTTGAGGTGCAAATTCTCTAATTCAGTGGACTCAAAATGCGCGTTGCAAACTGTAGTAATTGTCTCGCGGAGTTTGTTGAAGCATCGAGCTATATCGTCAAACGATTGCTCTTCCCAAAACACGCTTAAATGCAGCGAGCACCACCAAGGTAAAGTTCTTAGTTGATGTCTAGCAATCGGTTTGTGGATTGAACGTTGGCCGTGAAGCTCGACCAGTTCCTCTGCCCAGTCTTTGATCTCCAGATTTTTCTTTGTCATGCTCATAAATTAAATCCACTACCTAGGTCGTATCTTCCCACCTTGACCACCCCCCAAAACCCCCTCATATCCCGTCACCATGACACCGCTCTCGCATATCCGCAATTTCTCGATCGTGGCGCATATCGACCACGGGAAATCGACGCTGGCCGACAGGCTCATTCAGCAGACCAATACGGTGGCTGAACGGGACATGAAGGAGCAGCTTCTGGACTCCATGGACATCGAGCGCGAGCGCGGGATCACCATCAAGGCGCAGACGGTGCGGATCGACTATACCGCCGCGAATGGCGAGGCCTATGTGCTGAACCTGATCGACACGCCGGGCCATGTGGATTTCGCCTATGAGGTGAGCCGGTCGATGCGGGCCGTCGAAGGGTCCTTGCTGGTGGTGGACAGCACGCAGGGCGTCGAGGCGCAGACGCTGGCCAATGTCTATCACGCCATCGACGCCGATCATGACATCGTGCCCGTGTTCAACAAGATCGACCTGCCCGCCAGCGACGTCGACCGGGTGGCCGAGCAGGTGGAGGATGTGATCGGCATCGATGCCAGCGGGGCCATTGCCGTGAGCGCCAAGACCGGCCAGGGGATCGCGGAGGTTCTGGAGGCCATCGTGCAGCATCTGCCCGCACCCAAGGGGGATGCGGATGCGCCCCTGAAGGCGATGCTGGTGGACAGCTGGTACGACCCCTATCTGGGCGTCGTGGTGCTGGTGCGGATCATGGACGGGGTGCTCAGGCGGGGCGACCAGATCAGGATGATGCAGACCGGCGCGAAATACGGCGTGGACACGATCGGCGTCTTCCGGCCCGCGATGCAGAAGGTCGAGGCGCTGGGGCCGGGTGAGATCGGGTTCATCACCGCCTCGATCAAGCAGGTGCGCGACACCAAGGTCGGCGACACGATCACCCATGAGAAAAAGGGTGCCGAGACGCCTCTGCCGGGGTTCAAGCCGTCCCAGCCCGTGGTGTTCTGCGGGCTTTTCCCGGTGGACAGTGCCGAGTTCGAGGACCTGCGCGATGCGATCGACAAGCTGGCGCTGAACGATGCGTCGTTTTCCTTCGAGATGGAGACCAGCGCCGCGCTGGGCTTCGGCTTTCGCTGCGGGTTCCTGGGGCTTTTGCATCTGGAGGTGATCCGCGACCGGATCGAGCGGGAATATGACATCGAGCTGATCACGACGGCGCCCTCGGTGATTTACCACATCTACATGAAGGACGGGAGCAAGGTGGACTTGCACAACCCCGCCGACATGCCGGACATGAGCCTTGTCGATCACCTCGAGGAGCCGCGGATCAAGGCGACGATCCTGGTGCCGGACGAGTATCTCGGCGATGTGCTCAAGCTCTGCCAGGACCGGCGCGGCATCCAGATGGACCTGACCTATGCGGGCAGCCGCGCGATGGTGGTGTATGATCTGCCGCTCAACGAGGTGGTGTTCGACTTCTACGACCGGCTGAAATCGGTGACCAAGGGGTATGCGAGTTTCGACTACCAGATGGAGGGGTATCGCGAGGACAACCTGGTGAAAATGTCGATCCTGGTGAATGACGAGCCGGTGGATGCGCTCAGCATGATGGTGCACCGGGACCGCGCGGAAATGCGCGGCCGGGCGATGTGCGAGAAGCTCAAGGACCTGATCCCGCGCCATATGTTCAAGATACCCATTCAGGCGGCGATCGGCGGCAAGGTGATCGCCCGCGAGACCCTGTCGGCGCTGCGCAAGGACGTGACGGCCAAGTGTTACGGCGGCGACGCGACCCGCAAGAAGAAGCTGCTGGAAAAGCAGAAGGCCGGCAAGAAGAAGATGCGCCAGTTCGGGAAGGTGGATATTCCGCAGGAGGCGTTCATTAGCGCGCTGAAGATGGATGGATGATGTGCGCTAGACGCAAAAGCGGTCTTGGAAAGCCTCGACCAGTCTTTTTGAGTCTTTCCCACCGATAGCGAAGAACTGGATTTCGCGGCTTTCATATTCGGGCATCAATTGCGCGTGGGTGTCCACCAGATCGTGAACAGCAGATTCCATTTCTCGGCAGTGTTGAACGACAATGAGATCGGCTGGTTCTCGGAATAACTTGACATCTGGTCGCCGTTCCTGAACCCCAAACCGGTGGGCCAGCTCAATCACCGTCTCGTCGCCTTTCGGCGCTTCCAACGCGACCTAGGCCTTGAATTCTGGGTGATGTTTCCCCGTTTCGACATTGTCGATCGCCTTCGTGCTGAAGATCAACAGACAACAAATCGCAGCCTACGTCAGTGTCCGAATTTCGGAGGGCAACTCAGTGTTTTTTGGTCTGTCTCAGCAGTGGGTCGATAGAATCACCAATAGCTGATATTGTGCATTTCAAAATTGGAAGATGAACCAATGGCTGATCCAATGACAACGTGCTCTGGCTGCGGGGGAAGCGGAAAAGCCTACGGTAGCATTATTTGCGGTCATTGCGGCGGAAGCGGCCTGGTAGTAGATCCAATCCGGAAGCTGCAGCAAGATGCTATGGACAGGAACTCGGATAGAGCCAACCGAATTCCATCTGGCGGTTCACCTAAGTCTTTACCCACTGCTCTGCGCGTCCCCGCGCTCATTCTGGGCGGGCTTGCCGCGTTTCTAGCATACAGCGCGTACAAGCCCGATCCGTTTGCCTGGGTAGCCGCGTTCATCGCGTTTGCAGTCACCGTGATCAGCATCAAACTGGTTCACAGCATCGCAACGCACCCGTTCCAGTCGCTTCTGCTCGTTGGGATACTTTATGCGCTCGATCAATTTCTGTTTGCAGGCGGCGGCCTCCGATGGGTTGCGAGCGACGGGCTCAGTATCGTGAAGGGAAACTTGCAATAGGCACAGTTTTAATCCTGACTTGCCACTGAACATTCATCCAGTTGCGATCGGAGCCCGGTGGTTGTTAACGTCATTTGGCGAAGGTTGAGCGATCGCCCGACGCGCGGAGCTTTCATCTCGCGCAGCGGGGCTGCTGATTGCGGCGGTCAGGGTTTTCGCACAGTCAGACGGTGTCTGGAAATCAAAAGCCGAATGCGGGCGTTCGGTGTTGTAGCCAGCCGCCCACGCTTCATCGGATTCCTGTTCTCTCCGCACTTGACCCACATCAAGGCCCCCCTCGTCCGCTTCCCCCATCCTCGAACCACCCGAGAGGAGGACACCCCATGGACACAACCCCCTATGAAGCCCGTCTGAAGGCCCGCCGCGAGGAGCTGGCGGGGCATTTGCTGGAGGTGGAGCACACGCTTGACAAGGAGCCGCCGAAGGATTGGGAGGACCGTTCGTCCGAGCGGCAGGGGGATGAGGTGCTGGAGGGGCTGGGGCATCAGGAGATGGCCGAGCTGCGGCGCATCGATGCGGCGCTGGGGCGGATTGCCAGCGGCGATTATGGCATCTGTCAGAAATGCGGGGACGAGATTTCCCAGGCGCGGCTGGAGCTTTTGCCCGATACGCCCTTTTGCAGGACATGCGCGGTTTGACCTTGCTCAACGCGGCGTGCGGGCGGCTGCGGTAGACTGCGCGCATCGAAACGTCGAAAGGAGAGCGACATGGGTTGGCTGATCCTGGTCCTGCATATTTTCATCGGCTCCACGTTGGCCGGGGCGGCGGTGATTGCGGCTTTGGTGACCGGCAATGACGGCGTGGCGGTGATCGTGGGGGCCGCGGTTCTGGGCTATGTGCTGGCCGTGCCGCTGGCCTGGGTCGTCGCGCGGAAACTGGCCGGATAGAGGCCGGGAAAGCGGCGCATTGGCCGAGCCTGCGCGCCGCGCGGGAACGCCGGGTTTCCGGTCAAAGAATTTGACAGGGGCGCGGGCCTTGGTAGCATGAGACCCAGGACAAGGGTGATTGTAACGAAAAAACGAGGGATTTCATGAAACGTTCAGTATTTTTGGCCGCGGCGATGACCGTGGGCGTCTTCGGGGCCGGGGCGGCGCAGGCGCAGGTCACGCTCTATCCCTATGCCACCAACGAGAATTACTGCCCGACCGGGCTTCAGCCGGTCGTGCTGAACGGGGTGATCTGCTGTGGCCAGCCGACGACCAGTATGACCTATCAGCAGGTCATGGCGCAGCCCAAGCGCGCCAAGGTCAAGAAGCGCCAGTACAGCGCGCGGGCGTATTGCCAGGAAGGCACCAAGGGCTGTTCCTGAGCCCCGCCGGGCGCGGGCCGTTGCGGTGACATCGGTGAAAGCCGCCTGATCCCCCGGGATGAGGCGGCTTTTCTTGTGCTCAGAGCAGGCTGATATTGCCCGCCATCTGGCGTCCGTCGCGGCCCTCTTCGAGCTCGAACGAGACCTTCTGATCATCTGCGAGCCCCGTCAGGCCCGAGCGTTCGACGGCCGAGATGTGTACGAACACGTCCTTGCCGCCATCCTCGGGCGCGATGAAGCCATAGCCTTTGGTGGTGTTGAACCATTTCACGGTGCCGGTGGGCATTCCGCTTCTCCTTTATCGTCAAGTCCCCGGGCCGTCATGCCGGGTCATGGCCGGGCACCGGTCGGCGCCCTGCATCTACTAAGATTGGCTGGACGCGGGAAAAAGCAAGGAAAACCGGGTGACGGTTTTGTGAGAGCGGGCTATGCAGGGGGCAGCACAAGTGGGGGCGGGCCATGAAAGTCTATGGGTTGAAAACGTGCGATACGTGCCGCAAGGCGTTGAAATCATGTCCCGAAGCCGAGCTGGTGGATGTGCGGGAGGCGGCTGTGCCCGCGTCCGTGATGGACGCCGCCTGGGCCGCGTTCGGCACGGCGTTGCTCAACACCCGCTCGACCACCTGGCGGGGCCTGAGCGCGGCGGAACAGGCGGGCGACCCGCTGGCGCTGATCGCCGCGCATCCGGCGCTGATGAAGCGGCCGCTGATCGTGGAGGGCGACCGGATGACGCTGGGCTGGGACGCCGCGTCAGAGGCGCAATGGCTTGGACATGCGTCCTGAGCGCTTATGTGGCCGGGGACCGGCAGGAGGGTAGTCATGAGAAACGCGGCATCTGTTTTGGGCATCATCGGGGGCATCATGGCGATGCTCACGGGGTTTGTCGCCTATGGCTATACCGTGGGCGTCGAGCAGGTGGGCGAGATCGACGGCATCGCGCGCCAGGTGGAGAATGTGGGCCTGGTGCGCGCCGTGAGTTTCCTGGCCCCTCTGCTGGCCATTGCGGGGGGCGCGATGGCGCGCTACCGGGCGCTCTGGGGCGGGGTGCTGTTGCTGGTGGCCTGCGGGCTGATGCTCTACGGGTTCGGGTTCCGGTTCACCACGATGTTTCCCATCGGGATGACGGGCCTGGCCGGGGTTCTGGCGATCGCGGCGCGCGCGCCGGACGTGGAAAAGACGCATTGAGGCAAATGGCCCGCGTGTGTGGCGGGCCGTGGGATATTCGGGTATTTGAGACCAGAAAGAAGCCGGGGGATCAGGCCCTGGCTGGCGTTGCGCGTGTGCCCAGAAGGCGGTCCAGCGAAAGCGGGCCTGCGCCCTTGACCACGATCACGATCAGCAGGAAGAGCCAGAGCGCGCGCTGGTCCATGATGAGACTGCCGGGCACCTTGTCGAACCAGGCGCCGACGGTCGTGGGCTCGTTGATGACGCCGTGGCCAAAGAGATCGGTCAGGGTCTGGACGATGATGAATCCGATCATGCCGAGCGCCGCGAGGCGGCTCAGCAGGCCGATGACGATCAGCAGGGGCAGCAGGAATTCGGCCCAGGTGCCGGCCATGACCACGAGGGTGTGGAAGAGGCCGAGCTGGGAGGTGTCGTAGAGCACCTCGTCCATCATGCGGGGAAATATCTGGGCATAGGCGCCGGTGGAGGGGGAGAATATCCCCAAGAGGCCGTCGCCCAGCTTGGTCAGGCCCGACACCCAGAAATACATCGCAAGGAGCGCCGCGAAGAGGAAGCGCGCGAGGCTGGGCAGGAGCCAGTCGGCGCGCCCGATGCGGTCAAAGACGGCATTGTGCAGGGCAAAGAGCGTGTTCATGGGGCGTCTCCGGTGGTGATGATGGCGGTGATGGCGGACTGGTCCAGCAGCAGGCCGAGCGCGGGCGAGGCGTCGAAATCGGGGGCCTCTTCCAGGGCGGCGTCAAAGGCCTGGCCCAGGGTCGCGCCGGTTTGCAGGGCGGTGATGAAACGGGCGGTGGGCGCGTCGATCGCGGTCGCCTCGGGGTCGAATTCGGGGCGGGTGACGAGCACGGATTGCGCGATGGCGGCCGGTTTCGGCGCTCCGTCCTCCATGTTGTAGGCCCAGATGCCATGCACCGGATACTCCGAGCGGATCACATGCACGGCCGGGGCGAGGGTGAAGCGCGCGGCGAGCAGGGTTTCGGGGGCGAGGTCTTGCAGGATTGCAGGGTCGGCCGGCGTTGCGTCCGCCGCGTGGTAGGCTACGCGCAAAGCCTGTTCGAGCCGGGCCACATCCGCGAGATAGGGCAGGTGAGCCAGCGGTGCAAACTCTTCGAGAAACGCCGGGAATGCGGCGCCATATTGGCTGATCAGGGGCGTGCCGGGCGGATGCTGGCGCAGGAAAACGCCCGCGATGGCCTTGAAATTCTGCTCTCCGATGAGTTTCCGGATGGCCGGGAAGCCCAGTTCGAGCGCCTCGGTCAGGCTGACCGCGACATTGTTGCGATAGACCGAGAACCGCGCGCCGGCGGGTTGGCCCAGCCCGTCGGTGAGGCCGGGTGGCACGTCGCGGGCGCTGTCGAGAAGCGCCGCGTTGAAGTCGGTCTGGCTGACAGTCATGACGCAGCCGGGACGCGAGCGCGGGCCAGCGCGGTCTCGGCGCGGCGCGCCTCGGCGGCAAGCGCGGGCCAGTCGGGCACATCGGCGTCCCATTCAATCAGGAGCGGGCGGGGGCCCATGCGCGCGAGCGTATAGTCCAGAAGCGCCCAGACCGGATCGGCGACCTCGCGGCCGTGGCTGTCGATCAGCAGCGGCGCGCCATGGTCATCATGGTCCTCGTCATGGCCGCCGAGGTGGATTTCACCAACTTTTTCAGTGGGAAAGCTGTCGATATAGGCGCGGGGGTCCAGCCGTAGATTGGTGGCCGAGACAAAGACGTTGTTGACGTCCAGCAGCAGGCCGCAGCCGGTGCGGCGGGTGATCTCGCGCAGGAAATCGGTTTCCTCCCAGGTGCTCTCGGCGAAGGCGAGGTAGGAGGAGGGGTTTTCCAGGAGCATCCGGCGGCCCAGCACCTCCTGCACCTGGTCGATATGGTCGGCGGTGCGGGTCAGCGTGGCGTCGGTGAAGGGCAGCGGCAGCAGGTCATTGAGAAAATGGCTGTCATGGGTCGACCAGGCCAGATGTTCGGAAAAGCTGGCGGGGTTGAGCCAGTCGCACAGATGCCTGAGACGGGCGAGATGATCGGGGTCGAGATCGCGCTCGCCGCCGATGCTGAGCCCGACGCCATGCACAGAAATGGCAAATTTTTCAGACAGATGGCGCAGTTGCGCGATGGGGCGGCCACCGTCACCCATGTAGTTTTCGGCATGTATTTCGAGCCACTCCACGGGGGTCGCATCCGCCATGATCCGGGCAAAGTGCTGTGGCTTGTAGCCGACGCCGGGCGCATGGGGCAGCGACGGGAAGGGCGAGGAGGCATCGGGCATGTCGGGCCCCTTTGACAGGCGGAGGGCGCATAAAAGGGCGCGCGAAGAGACCCCGCGCGCCTTTGGACGTATAGCTCAGCTGGGCAGATCGCGCGACAGCTCTTCGAGCGAGCCCATGCGGGGCGTGCCGTCGGCCATGGCCGGAAGCTCGATCTCGGCGCAGGTGCCGGCATCGACGAGGGTGAAGGAGTTGCCCTGGTAGTCCACGGTCGAGGTGCCTGCGCAGGTGGTGCCGGCACCGGCCTTGCAGTCATTCTGGCCAGCCAGCGAAACGCCGTAGCACTTTTCCTTTTCCTGGGCGGCCGCGGGTGCGGTCTGGGCGGCCAGGGCTGCGGTGACGGCGCCGGCAATGGCAACGGTCTTCATGATTTTCGACATTTGGGTATCTCCCTTGGATTTGATTTCGGTGTCCGCCGCCGTCCTCGAAACCGTGTCTTCGGCGGCGACACGCAAACAATAGGTCGGGCAGAAGGAATATGGCTACTCACGAGGCCGTCAGACACGCGTGCGTTAGAAGATGTCAGATACTCGAAATATCAAAAATGAACAAAAACAGTAGCTTGATGATTGACTTGCGGCTG